>Ga0111538_10000936_pt1 | contig 40590 bp, 36 predicted proteins | sample SoiMethybrSBSTD1_FD_79669 | JGI IMG/M metagenome (GOLD analysis project Ga0111538, IMG submission 79669) | Bulk soil microbial communities from a Populus tree surrounding site in Tennessee, USA - Soil MetaG P. TD hybrid SBSTD1 (version 2)... | ecosystem: Environmental > Terrestrial > Soil >...
CCCTTGGGGAGAGCAGGGGGGCGCACATGGCTGGCGGGAGGCATACCTCATGGACGAACTCATCGATCGACCGCACCGTCGACCTCAGCGAACAGCACGGCGCCGGGGCGCGTTGTCGGGAGGTGGTTCCGGAGCCAGTTGGTCGTGCACGCGCCGGGGCGCGTTGTCGGGAGGTGTTCCGGGGCCAGTTGCGAGGAGCACGCTCCGGGGCGCGTTGTCGGGAGGTGGTTCCGGAGCCAGTTGGTCGCGCACAGCGCCGGGGCGCGTTGTCGGGAGGTGGTTCCGGAGCCAGTTGGTCGCGCACGCGCCGGGGCGCGTTGTCGGGAGGTGGTTCCGGAGCCAGTTGGTCGTGCACGCCGCGGCGCGTTGTCGGGAGGTGGTTCCGGTGCCAGTTGTCCGAGCACGCGCCGGGGCGCGCTGTCGAGCGCTCTGCCGTTGGCGAGAACCGTCGGTACGCCATCGGTCCGTGTCTGGTCCCCCCCAGGAGGACCCGCGGCCCGCGAGGGGTGCTCGGCGTTTTTTCATCAAGAGCGCGCGCCCGTCGCGCGCAACGGCTGTGCCAGCGGACTTCAGGTTGCCTCGCCGCTGGGTTCCCACCGAGCCAGAGCTGGCACAGGCGATGCGCGCAGGGGCGCGCTTGGTGAAAAACGCCGAGCACTCCGAGCCGCGGCTCCGCTCGACAGCAGCGAACGCCGCGGAATGGCAGCAATCCGCCAGCGCAGCGGCCGTCACGCCATGCGGCAGCGATCGATGCTATGGATCGGATGGTGAAGGCAGAGCGCATCCTCCTCGTGGCCGCAGCGCTTTTCGCGCTCCCCGGGACGGCGGGCGCCAAGGCGCACGTGGACGTGGAGGCGGCCCAGGCGATCCTCGCCGTTCAGCGCCTCGACGGCTGGCTGCTCGCGCAGACCGGCAGCCAGAACCCGGTGGCGGCCGATCTGGTCGCCCCGTCGGGCACCACCGCCCTGCAGTGGTTCTACTTCATCCCTGCCCAGGGCCAGCCGACCGCGCTGGTTCATCAGAGCGAGATCGCGATCTTCCAGGAAGTCTCCGGCAGCAAGGTCGAGTACACCGACAGCCGCGATCTCAAGAAGAAGCTGCGCACCCTGCTGAAGGGCGCCCGCAAGATCGCGATGGAGTATGCGCCCGCCACCAAGATCCCCGCGCTCAACCGGGTCGACGCGGCCACCATGCGGCTGGTGCGCGCGACCGGCGTCCGGGTCTCGTCGTCGGCGGAGCTGGTGCAGTTCACCAAGTCGCTCTGGGGGCCCGACGGCCGGGTCTCGCACTACGTCGCCATCCACCACCTGACGCGCCTGAAGGACGCCGCGCTCGCCCACATCGCCGCCGAGCTGCGCGCCGGCCGCACCGTCACCGAGCTCGACGTCCAGCAGCTCATCGCCAAGGGCTACGAGGTCCGCGGACTCGAGGGCCCGCCTCCCATCGTGGCCGCCGCTGCCAACACCGCCGACCCGGCCTACGCACCCTCGCCGCAGAAGTGGTCGCCCATCAAGGAAGGCGATCTGCTCGTCATCGACCTGTCGGCGCGCGTCGCCGGAACCGAGCGCAGCATCTATGCCCGCCTCGGCTGGGTCGCGTTCGTCGGCGACGCGGTCCCGGAGAAGTTCGCCCAGTCGTTCGCCCAGGTCGCCGCCGCGCGCGACGCCGCCGTCAAGTTCATCGACGACCGCCTGCAGCGCAAGCGGGTGGTGAAGGGCTTCGAGGTCGATCAGCAGGCGCGCGCCGCGCTCGCCCGCGCCAAGGTCGGCGAGCTCCTCCATCCGACCGGCCACTCGCTCGACACCAGCCTCAAGGGCGACGGCGCCAACCTCGACGACCTCGAGACGCACGACACGCGAAATTTGGTGATGGGCGCGGGCTTCACCGTCGGGCCGGGGGCGTACACCAAGGGCGAGTTCGGCGTCCGCTCGGTGGTGGACGTCTACATCGGGCGGCGCGGGGTCGAGGTGACCAGCCCGACCCAGCAGCAGGTGACCGCGGTTCTGGAGAAGTGAGCGGAGCGGACCGCGGCGCCGTGATGAGCCTTCCCGCCGCGGCCATCCTGGCCGGCGGACGCGCCGTGCGACTGGGCGGTCTCAAGAAGGCGCTCATCGAGGTGGGCGGGCGCGCGATCCTCGATCGCCAGCTCGACGTCCTCGCGCCGCGGGCACTCCGCATCGCCGCCGTGCTCGCGCCCGACGACGACGACGAGCCCTTCGCGCGCCGCGGTCTCGCCATCGTTCGCGACCGGATCGCCGGCGCCGGCCCGATGGCCGGTCTCGCCGCCGCACTCGCCTGGGCACACGACGCGCCGCTCTTCGCGCTCGCCTGCGACATGCCGCTCATCGACGGCCGCGTCGTCGAGCTCGTGACGACGCGCGCGCGTGGCGCAGATCTTGCGGTGCCCATCGCCAACGGTCGGGTGCAGCCGCTGTTCGCATGCTATTCACCTCGCTGCCGCGCGCTGGTCGACGACGCCATGGCCAGCGGTTCCCTGCGACTCGCGTCCCTGCCCGACGCCGCGCGCGCGGCGGGTCTCACCGTCGAGGAAATCACCGAATCAGAAATCCGGACGATCGATCCCGAGTTGCGCTCGTTCGCCAACATGAACGAGCCGTCGGATCGGAGCTGGATCGACGGGCTCTGATTTGATACACGGGGTCGAGGCCATCGAGTGCGCGTCGGTCAGATCGAAATCGAGAGCCCCGTGCTCCTCGCGCCGATGGCGGCGGTCACCGACCTCCCGTTCCGCACCGTGTGCGAGGAGCTGGGCGCCGGCTTCACCATCACCGAGTTCCTCTCGGCCCACGCGATCACGGCCGGCGACCCCAAGACGCTGTCGAAGATGACGCCCAGCCTGGGCGGCCGCCGCTTCGGCGTGCAGATCTTCGGCCGCGAGCCGTGGCGCATGATCGAGGCGGCCCGCTGCGCGGTCGCCATCGGCGCCTCGCTGGTCGACATCAACATGGGCTGTCCGGCCAAGCGAGTGGTGGCCGGCGCCTGCGGCTCGGCACTCATGAAGGAGCCACACCTGGCCCAGGACCTGGTGCGCGCCGTGGTCTCCGCGGTGCCCGCCGAGGTGCCGGTGACCGTCAAGCACCGCGCCGGCTGGGACGACCTGCACAAGAACGCGCCCGAGTTCGCCTGCGCCATGGTCGAGGCCGGCGCGCAGATGATCACGGTGCACGGCCGCACGCGGACCCAGGGCTTCGCCGGCTCCTCCGACCGCGGCATCATCCGCCAGGTTCGCGACGCGGTGCCGGCCGCCGTCCCGGTGGTGGGAAACGGCGACGTCGTCACGGTGGACGACTTCCGCCGGATGCGCGAAGAGACCGGCTGTGACGCGGTCATGATCGGTCGCGGCGCCATGGGCAACCCGTGGCTGTTCGCCCGCCTGCGCGAGGTGGCAGCCGGTCGCCCCGATCCCGGCCCGCCGGGCATCGCCGACCGGCGGCGCGTGTTCGCCCGCCACGTCCAGCTCCTCACCGAGCTGCGCGCCGGGCCGAAGCTCATCCACGAGTTCCGCAAGGCATCGGCCTGGTACGCCAAGGGTCTCTTCGGGGCCAACGCCCTGCGCCAGGAGGTGTGGAAGCTGGTCGATCCCGACGCGGTGGTCCGCGCGGTCGCCCAGCATCTCGACCGGCTCGCCGCGCGCGACCTCCACGGACGGATGGCGGCCGCCTAGGCGGCCGCGGAGCTTCGATGGGCAGCCGCCGCAAGACCAGTGCGCGCGATCTCCTCGTCTCCGAGAGCGCCGTGATGCGAGATGTGGTGCTCGCCGTCGAGCGGATGGCGGGCCACGACGAGCCGGTCCTGGTCATCGGCGAGCCGGGCAGCGGCCGCGAGCTGGTCGCCCGCCTCATCCATCTCTCGAGCCGGCGCCGCAAGCGCCCGCTCATCACCGTCCGGCCCGGCGCCGCGCCCAAGGCGATCTTCGTCGACGAGATCGAGGGCTCGTCCAACAGCGCGTTCCACCAGGCGCACGGCGGCACGCTCCTGGTCAAGGACGTCTGCGAGCTGACCCGCACCGCGCAGCGCAAGCTGAGCCGCGTCCTGCGCGCGCCGCAGCACGGCGGCGGAGCGGCCGGCCCCGAGTCGATCTATTACGACGTGCGCGTGGTGGCCACCTGCGATCCCGGCCTCGACCGCGCCGCCCGCGCCGAGGTGTTCAACCGGGTCCTCTTCGATCGCCTCGCCGCCAGCACCATCGACGTGCCGCCCCTGCGCGACCGCGGGCCCGACATCGGGCCGCTCGCCGAGCAGCTGGTCAGGCAATACTCCCGCGAGATCGGCCGCGGCCGCCTGACCATCTCGGCGCGAGCTCGCGACCGCCTGGTGAGCTATCCGTGGCCGGGCAACGTGGCCGAGCTCAAGGGCGTCGCCCGCCGCCTGGTCGTCTGCGTCAAGGGGAGCACCGTTCAGGCCGGCGACGTGGACGCCATCCTGCCGTCGCTGGCCGAGCGGGTGCCGCTCGAGCAGATGTCGCTCGAGGAGATGGTGCGCTGCAAGCTGGCCGCCTTCCTGCGCCGCTTCGAGGGCTACCCGATCGCCGGCGTGCACGAGGACGTCCTGGCGCGCGTCGAGCGCCCGCTCCTCGACCTGGTCATGGAGCACACCGGCGGCAACCAGGTGAAGGCCGCCGAGATCCTCGGCCTCAACCGGAACACCCTCCGCCGCAAGCTCTCCGAGCACGGCCTGGTCAAGGGCTCGCGCGCCGCCGCCAAGAAGTCTTCCGGCCACCTCCTCTGAATCGAAACTGAACGGTTGTCGTAACATCTGGCGTAACGGCTAGCCGCCGGCTGCGTTACGCTAGTAGGATTCGTCGAGCAAGGAGGGTCTCAGACGATGACCAGGATCACCGACGTGAGCCGGATTGCTCTGGTTTTCGGATTTGTAGTCGCCTGCGGTGGCTCGCAGGACAAGGGCGTCAAGAGCCAGACGCTGACCGACCAGCCGCCCGTCCAGTACGAGGAGGGGGCCAAGCCGGCCGAGGCCAAGCCGCCCGATCCCCCCGGGCCCGCCCACCTCGAGTTCGCCGAGATGACCCTCTTCCAGGGCAAGACGGCCGTCCTCAAGATCCACGCCGACGGCAAGACCGAGATGTACGACCCCAAGGCCAAGGCGCTGGCCCCCGGCCCGGTGGTCAAGGCGGACGGCACCTTCAACTTCAAGGATCAGGACGTCGCGCGCGCCAACCCGGACGGCACCATCAAGCAGCTGCCCTCGGGTGAGACCCTGCCGGTCACGGTCAGCGAGCAGAAGGTGGTCAACACCTCGAGCGGCAACGAGGTGGGGCTGTCGCTCGCCGAGGACGGCAGCATCACGCCGATCGGCCAGCCGGCGCCGCCGCCCGCGCAGGCGATGCACCTCGAGGGCGCGACCACGCCGGCCCACCGGAAGACCGCGCTCGCCGTGGTCGGCGCGCTGTTCCTCGCCACCAAGGCCGCGCCCAAGAAGTAACCGGCGGGCGCCAGCGCGCGGCCGAGCTCAGCGCCAGCGCCCGAGCGCGTGGTTCATGACCCAGTGCGGGTCGTCGTCGCCGACCTCGCCCCGCGTGCAGGCGTCGCGGATCTCGCGCTCGCGCGCGCCTCGCTCGATGATGGCGTCGCGGATGCGGTCGGCGGTTCGCTTGTAGAGGGCGGCGCGCGGCTTCTGCTGCGCGAGGTCGGAGTAATCCACCGCGTCGCCGAACGCGATGATGATCGGGCGCTCGCGGCGGATGTCCCGGCGATAGGTGTCGGCGATGTCGCGCGCGTAGCTGTTGGACAGCCCGTTGACGAACGCCGGCACCACCAGGGGGCGCGCCTGGAGCACGACCTGTCCGACCCCGGGCTGCGCCGGCAGGAGCTGGTAGGGATCCGGCCCCTTGCCGCGGGTCCCCTCCGGGTGCATCCCGACCAGCGCCCCCGGCTGATCGAGGAAGCGCACCATCCGCTCGAGCGCGTCGCGGTTGAGCTCGGCCTTGCTGTTGTCGCGGAAGATCGGCGGATAGAGCGCGCCTCCGCCGATGAGCAGATTGACCGCGAAGCCGACCGGGTGCTCGTAGAAGAAGTTGGAGCGGACCGGGAAGTAGATCTTGTCGGCCCACATGGCGCCCAGCTCGTAGAGCGAGAACATCGTGATGTAGGCGTCGAAGTAGCTCCGGTGATTCATGCACAGGAGCAGGCCGCGATCGGAGGGCCGGTCCAGCAGCCACTCGATGTTGTCGACGTAGATGCGCCGGCCGATGGCGTACTTGACCCACGATTGGTTGAAGCGGCTGAGGAACAGGTGCTGGGCGTGCTTCGCCCGCGGGCGCTCGTTCACGAACCGCGTCACGGCCAGGCTGAGGCGCTCCGCGCGGCTGAGTGCGGGGGGGCCATCGGCCATCGCCCGCATATTACGTGATAAGAATCCGGCGTGCGCTGGCTGGTGGTACTCGTCTTCCTCGCGCTTTCGGCGTGCACGCCGCGCGCCTGCTCGGACGAGGAGGACCGCCGGCTGGGGCGCTGGGTCGAGGCGCTGGTCGGCGAGCCCGGGCCGCGCGCCGACGCCGCCGAGGAGTCGCTGGTACAGAGCGGGGGCGAGGCCATCCTCTACCTCGAGACCGGCCTGTACGACGCCGAGCCGCGCGCGCGGCGCCGGGTGGTGAAGACGCTGGCGAGGATCGGCGACCGCGCCGCCCTGCCCATCCTCGATCACCTCGCCCGGCGCGACCCGGACGAGTCGGTGCGAAACGCCGCCGGGGCGGCGCGCGCGGCCCTGGAAGGGGCGGTGTCACCTTGACTGAGGAGGCGGAACGCTCGTATGTTCCGGCCGCACTCAACCCAGCGATGTCCCTACAATTCTCCGCAGAGTCGACGAGCAAGCTGGCGGCGCTCCGCCAGCGTTATCCGACGGCGCAGCCGGTGGTCCTCGCCGCCCTTCACCTGGCGCAGAAGGAGCACGGTGACCTGCGCGACGAGGTCCTCCGCCTGGTCGCCGCCACCCTCGAGCTGCCCTACGCCCACGTCTTCGGGGTGGCCACCTTCTACACCATGTTCCGGCTGAAGCCGGGCGGCGTGAACACGCTCAGGGTGTGCACCAACATCTCGTGCATGCTGCGCGGCGGTTACGCCGTCCTGCGCGCGTTCGAGCGCGAGCTCGGCCTGAAACCGGGGCAGTCGAACGCCGACTTCACGCTGGTCGAGGAGGAGTGCATCGCGGTGTGCGCCAACGCGCCGGCGGTGGTGTGCGGCACCGAGTACTTCCTCGACGTCACGCCGGAGCGGGTGCCGAACATCGTCGCCTCGCTCAAGGCCAAGCCGCATCCCGAAGGCGAGGTGGTGTAGCGATGCCCGCCGACGGACATGCACAGGCAAAGCTCGTCACCCGCAATTTCGGCAACGAGAAGGCCAAGGAGATCATCTCCTACGAGTCGACCGGCGGCTACCGGGCGGCCCGGGCCGCGCTCGCGCGCGCGCCCGAGGACATCGTCGCCGAGGTGAAGACCTCCAACCTGCGCGGCCGCGGCGGCGCAGGCTTTCCGACCGGGATCAAGTGGGGCTTCATCCCCAAGGACGCGCAGAACGTCCACCTGGTGTGCAACGCCGACGAGTCGGAGCCGGGGACCTGCAAGGACCGCGAGCTCATGTACTGGGATCCGCATCTCCTCATCGAGGGGATGATCATCGCGGCCCACGCGCTCAAGGCGGTTCACAACTACATCTATATCCGCGGCGAGATGATGCGCGAGTACCTGGTGCTCGAGCGCGCGGTCCGCGAGGCCTACCAGAAGGGTTACCTGGGGGCGAGAGCGATGGGCACCGCGATCCGCTGCGAGATCACGGTCCACCGCGGCGCCGGCGCCTACATCTGCGGCGAGGAGACGGCGCTCCTCAACTCGCTCGAGGGCAAGCGCGGCTGGCCGCGCCTCAAGCCGCCCTTCCCGGCGGTCAAGGGCCTGTTCGGCGAGCCGACCATCGTCAACAACGTCGAGACCCTGATGAACGTCCCGTTCATCACCGAGAAGGGCGGCAAGTGGTTCGCCGATCTCGGGGTCGGACGCTCGGGCGGGACCCGCATCGTCTGCGTGTCGGGCCACGTCAACCGGCCGGGCGTCTACGAGCTGCCGATGACCGTCACCTTCAACCAGCTCATCGACGACGTCTGCGGCGGGATGTGGAAGGAGCGCCGGGTCAAGGGAGTCATCCCGGGCGGCTCGTCGATGCCGCCGCTCGACGCCAGCGAGCTCGACGTGCCGGTCGAGTTCGACGCGCTGATGACCGACGAGCGCATCAAGCCGGTCGAGACCGCGCCGGGCGTGAAGTTCGACATGGGCGGGGGCAAGCAGCTGCGCACCATGGCCGGCTCGGGCGGGATCGTGGTGTTCGACGATCAGACCGACGTGGTCGAGCTGTGCTGGCGCATCATGAAGTTCTACGCCCACGAGTCGTGCGGCCAGTGCACGCCGTGCCGCGAGGGGACCGGCTGGCTGGAGAAGATCAACCGCCGGGTGGCCCAGGGGCACGGGGTGCCGGGTGACCTCGAGCTCATGTCCTCGATCGCGGTCGGCATCGCGGGCAACACCATCTGCCCGCTCGGCGAGGCTGCCGCCTGGCCGATGCTCGGTTTCCTCACCAAGTTCCGCCCCGACTTCGAGGCCAAGCTGATGCGCGCGCAGTACGGCCAGGTGCACGCCGATGCGGCCACCGCCATCGCGGCGGCGGCCGAGAAGGCCGAGCGCACCACCGAGGGGCACGCATGACGCGGTTCTGGATGGCGCTCGCGCTGCTTCTCGCGCTGGCGGCGCCCGCCTTCGCGCAGGCACAGCCGCCGCCCGTGCCGTCACCCAGCCGGGTGGCGCCGGGCGGCGCCGCGGCGGCGCGCCAGCGGCCGGCGGGTCGCGGCGGTGCACCGGCCGAGGCGGCGCAGGGCGACGCACGGGGCGGCAGCGACGAGAAGGACGCCGGCGGAGCCAAGGCGGCCGACGAGGCCGCGCCGAAGGGCTTCTCCAACAGCCGGATGGCCGCGCTCTTCTTCTGGGTGTTCGCCGGCCTGACCATCGCCGGGGCGCTCTTCGTCATCACGCGGCGCAACTTGATTGCGGCAGTGATGGGCATGGTCGCGACCTTCTTCGCGCTGGCCGGCCTCTACGCCATGCTCTACGCCCATTTCCTGGCTGCCATCCAGGTCCTGGTCTACGCCGGCGCCATCATGGTGCTGTTCGTCTTCGTCGTGATGATCCTCAACCGGCCCGAGGACGAGCCGTGGGCGCTGCAGGGGCTGCTCGGCAAGGGGCTGGCCGGAGTGGCCATCCTCTACCTCCTGGTCCGGCTGAGCGGTGTCCTCTGGGCGATCAAGGACCAGCCGCACGCCGAGATGGCCGGGCCCAGCCCGCCGCCGGTCGCCGTGGTGGTCAAGGGCGGGGCCGCCGAGCACCCGGGCAAGGCGCCGCCGCGCGAGGACGCGTTCGGCTCGACCCGCGCGGTCGGCAAGGTGCTCTTCAACCAGTACCTGTTCCCGTTCGAGGCGGTGTCGCTGGTGCTCCTGGTCGCGGTGGTCGGCGGCATCGCGGTCGCCCGCCCGCATCGGGACGAAGATCACGAGAAGAAGATCGTGGTGGTGTCATGAACGACATCTTCTACAAGCTGACCGTCAGCCACTTCCTCATCCTGGCCGCCGTGCTGTTCGCCATCGGCACCGTCGGGGTCCTCATGCGGCGCAACGCGCTCATCGTGATGATGTCGATCGAGCTCATGATGAACGCGGCCAACCTCACGATCCTCGCCTTCGCCCGGTACCACGGCGGGACCGCCGGGCTCGAGGGGCACTCGCTGGCCTTCATCGTCATCGCGGTGGCGGCCGCCGAGGCGGCCGTCGGGCTCGCCATCGTGGTCGCGGTCTTCCGGACCCGACGGCACGCCGACATCGACCGCCTGAACCTGCTCAAGAACTAGCCTGCCGATGAAACAGGCCACCCTCCTCTGGATCCCGGCGCTGCCGCTCATCGGTGCGGCGTTCAACCTGCTTTTCGGGCGGTTCCTCTCGCGCCGCACCGTCCACCTGGTGGCGGTCGCCGCGGTGGCCGCCTCCTTCTTCTACGCCGCCTACCTGGTCGGCGGCCCGCTGTGGGAGGCCTTCAAGGCCTGGCGGGGCCAGAAGACCGAGGTGATGGACGGCCTCTACCAGCACGTCTACACCTGGATCGAGGTCGGCAGCTTCAAGGTGGATCTGGCCTTCCGCATGGACACGCTGTCCGCGCTGATGGTCCTGGTCGTCACCTTCGTCGGATCGCTGATCCACATCTACTCGACCGGCTACATGTCCGAGGAGCCGCGCTACGCGGCCTACTTCGGCTACCTGAACCTGTTCACCGGGGCCATGCTGATCCTGGTCCTCGGCAACAACCTGCCGGTCATGTTCATCGGCTGGGAGGGGGTCGGCCTGTGCTCCTACCTCCTCATCGGCTTCTGGTTCACCGAGGAGGCGTTCGCCTACGCCGGGCGCAAGGCCTTCATCGTCAACCGGATCGGCGATTTCGGCTTCCTGCTCGGCATCTGCCTGCTCTTCTACGCCACCGGCACGCTCGACATCTACTCGCCCAACGCGGACCACCCCTCGCTGATGAGCGAGAGCTCGGTGGCTGCCTACCGCGAGACCTTCTTCGGCGGCGAGCGGCTCGCGCTGTTCGCCGGCATCCTCCTGTTCATCGGCGCCTGCGGCAAGTCGGCGCAGATCCCGCTCTACGTCTGGCTGCCGGACGCGATGGCCGGCCCCACGCCGGTCTCCGCCCTCATCCACGCCGCCACCATGGTGACCGCCGGGGTCTACATGGTCGCGCGCATGTCCTTCCTCTACGCGCACTCGACCACCGCGATGGCGATCGTGGCCGGGGTCGGCGCGCTGACCGCGCTCATGGCCGCCATCATGGCCTTCGCGCAGACCGACCTCAAACGGGTGCTGGCCTACTCGACGGTCTCGCAGCTCGGCTTCATGTTCGTCGGGGTCGGGGTCGGCGCCTACACCGCCGGCATCTTCCACCTCATGACCCACGCCTTCTTCAAGGCGGGGCTCTTCCTCGCGGCCGGCTCGGTCATGCACGCGATGAGCGGCTCGGGCGACATCACCAAGATGGGCGGGCTCAAGAAGTACCTGCCGCAGACCCACATCTGCTTCCTCATCTACTGCCTGGCCATCGCCGGCATCGTTCCGTTCGCCGGCTTCTTCTCCAAGGACGAGATCCTGATCGGGGCGTTCGGCACCGAGGCCCAGGGCTGGTTCCCCATGTACGGCAAGGTCCTGTGGATCCTCTTGTCGCTGGCGGCGCTGGGCACCGCCTTCTACATGTTCCGCCTCTACTACCTGGTCTTCTCGGGCGAGAACCGCTCCGACCCGGAGACCCGCGGGCACATCCACGAGTCGCCGCTGTCGATGACCGGCCCGCTCATCGTGCTGGCGATCGGCACGCTGGTGGTCGGCTTCCTCGGGCTGCCTCATTTGACGTTCGTCCAGAAGTACGTGCCGAACTTCCTCGCCGAGTGGCTGGAGCCGTCGCTGGTCGATTTCGGGCGGCCTTCGCTGGAGGGCTCGATCCACCAGGCGCACGCCAGCGACGTCGGCCTGCTCACCCTGATGGGCATCGCGCTGGGCATCGGCGTGGTCGGCATCCTGCTCGCCTCGGCGCTCTACTCGAAGGGGCCGTCGTCGGTGGTGGCCCGCTTCACCGCCGGGGCCGGGGCGGAGATCTACCGGCTGGCCAAGAACAAGTTCTACGTCGATGAGCTCTACGACAAGATCATCGTGCGGCCGTTCCGCTGGATCGCCCTCGGGGTCTTCGAGGTCATCGACCGCTTCCTCATCGACTGGGTGCTGGTCGAAGGCTCGGCGTTCGTGGTCGACCTGTTCGGCCGCATCACCCGCTGGTTCCAGAACGGCCAGGTGCAGCGCTACATGGTCGGCCTGGTCCTGGGTGGCGCGCTCATCCTGTTCTTCGCCACCCGGCCGGATGCGGACTTCGACTGGCAGCAGGTCGACACCCTGACGGTCCAGTTCGAGGCCGACGTCGGCAAGGGCCCGGGCTCGAACGGCGCCGAGGTCTCGTTCGACTTCGATGACGACGGGACGGCCGACTTCACCGCGACCTGGAAGAAGGGCGATCCGCCGGTGGTCACCACCTGGTCGTTCAGCCGGCCGGGAGAGCACGACGTCTCGATGACGCTCAAGGACGCGGTCTTCAAGAAGACCGGCACGGTCGAGAAGACCGTGGTGGTCGAGGAGGCGTCCGGTCACGGCGAGGCGGCGGCGGTCGAGAAGGCGGCGACCACCGACGAGAGCGCGCGGACTCCGGTCGGCGCGGGAGGTGCGCAATGAGCCCGGCCTCCTACCTGCTGCTCGCCGTCCTGGCGCTGCCGCTCATCGGCGCCATCCTGATCATGTTCGTGCCGCGCGAGGAGAAGGAGCTGGCGCGCGGCATCGGACTCGGGGTGTCGCTGCTGACCTTCGTGGTCTCGCTCGGCATCCTGGGTCCGTTCGACGGCCGCATCGCCAGCACCCAGCTGGTCTTCGACAAGGAGTGGATCCCGATCCTCGGCACCCACTTCAAGATCGGGGTCGACGGCATCTCGATCTGGCTGGTCATGCTGACCACCTTCTTGACGCCGGTGGTGCTGCTCAGCGCGCACCGCGCGGTCGAAGACCGGGTGCGGGAGTTCGTCGCCATCAACCTCCTGCTCGAGGTGGCGATGGTGGGGGCGTTCGTCGCGCTCGACCTGTTCCTCTTCTACGTCTTCTGGGAGCTGATGCTCATCCCGATGTACCTGCTCATCGGGATGTGGGGCGGCCAGCGGCGGGTCTACGCCTCGATCAAGTTCGTCATCTACACGATGGTCGGCTCTCTGTTGATGCTGGCGACCATCTTCTACCTCTACGCCAAGTACGGGGCGGTGACCGGCGAATACACCACCGACCTCGACAAGCTGACGACCCTGGTCCTGCCGCAACGGGCGCAGGTCTGGTGCTTCGTGGCCTTCGCGCTGGCGTTCGCCATCAAGGTGCCGATGTTCCCGTTCCACACCTGGCTGCCGGACGCCCACGTCGAGGCGCCGACGGCGGGGTCGGTCATCCTGGCCGGCGTGCTCCTCAAGTTCGGGGTCTACGGGTTCATGCGGTTCGCCATGCCGCTGTTCCCCTACGGCGCGGCGGTGGCGGCGCCGTGGATCGCGATCATCGGGGTGGCCGGCATCGTCTACGGCGCGCTGACCGCGTTCGTGCAGGACGACGTCAAGAAGCTGGTCGCCTACTCCTCCGTCTCGCACCTCGGCTTCTGCATGCTGGGGCTGGTCGCGCTGACCCCGCAGGCGATCGAGGGGTCGATCTACACCATGCTGTCGCACGGCCTCACCACCGGCGGACTCTTCCTCGCCATCGGCGTCCTCTACGAGCGCCGCCACACCCGGCGGATGGCCGAGTTCGGCGGCCTGTGGGCGCAGATGCCGGTCTTCTCCGCCCTGTTCCTCCTCTGCGTGCTGGGCTCGGCCGGGCTGCCCGGACTGTCCGGCTTCATCGGCGAGTTCCTGACCATCTTCGGCACCTTCATCAGCGGCGGCTCGCACTTCCCCGAGGGATGGCCGAGCTTCATCCCGTTCCCCAAGCTCCTGGCCACGGCGGCGGCGACCGGCGTCATCCTGGGCGCCGTCTACCTGCTCTACATGTTCCAGAAGGTGATGTTCGGTCCGCTGTCGAACGAGCGGAACAAGAACCTGCCCGACGTCAGCTGGCGCGAGATCGCCGTGTTCCTGCCGGTCGTCGCGCTCATCTTCGCGCTCGGCCTCTTCCCGCGGCCGTTCCTCCGCGTCACCGAGAACACGGTCGATCGCTTCATCAGCGACTACAAGTCGCGGCTCGCCGAGGAGGACGGGCCGCCCCACCTGCGCGGCCAGCCCCCGCCCGAGGAAGGAGCGGCGGCGGGTGACGAGGCGAAGGCCGGCGAGCCAGCGGCGGACGCGAAGGCGGCCGAGGAGCCGAAGGCTGCCGAGCAGCCGACGGCTCCACCGTCCGCGGCCCCACCGTCCGCGGCCCCACCGGCCGCGCAGCCGGCCACACCGACGCCCGCTCCACCGGCGCCGGCGCCGGCACCCTCTGCGGCCCCGCCACCTGGGGGACAGCCGTGAACGAGCTCCCGGTCAAGCCCACCGACTTCCTCTACATGGCGCCGTTGACGGTGCTGACCGTGGTGGCGCTCCTCCTGGTCGTCATCGAGGCGTTCACCCGCGGACGCACGCGCGCCTTCCTGATGCCGCTCTGTGTGGTCGGCTGCCTGTTCGGCGCGCTGGCCGCCGTCGTGGTCGCACGCTCGCTGTCCGGGCCGGTCTCGATGTTCGACGGCATGCTCATCGCCGACAAGTCGTCGATGTTCCTGACCGTGCTGCTCTGCGCCGGCACTGCCTTCTCGGCGCTGATGACGCCGCCGCACCAGGCCGAGTACGACTGGGAGAGCGGCGAGTACTACTCCATGCTGCTGCTCAGCCTGTGCGGCATGGTGATGATGGCGATGGCCGGCGATCTGGTCACCACCTTCCTCGGGCTCGAGACCATGTCGCTCGCGGTCTACGTCCTGTGCGCGTCGCGCCGCGGCTCGCGCCGGTCGACCGAGGGGGCGATGAAGTACTTCCTGATGGGGGCGTTCGCCAGCGCGTTCCTCATCTACGGCATCGCCCTGGTCTACGGCGCGACCGGCACCACCGACCTCGTCCTCATCGCCGAGCGGATGGCGGACAAGGGGCAGGAGCCGCTGATGGTGATGGCGGTCATCCTGCTGCTGGTCTCGTTCGGCTTCAAGGTGGCCGCGGTCCCCTTCCACATGTGGACGCCGGACGTCTACGAGGGCGCGCCGACACCGGTGACCGGCTACATGGCGGCGGTGGTCAAGGCGGCCGCCTTCGCCGGCGCGCTGCGGGTGTTCGGGCTCGGGCTCGGCGGCGACTTCATGCCGCTCGGCCACATGGGCTGGGGCGGGGCCTTCGCCGTCATCGCCGCCGTCACCATGACGGTCGGCAACCTGGCGGCGCTGCGCCAGGAGAACGTCAAGCGCATGCTGGCGTACAGCTCGGTCTCCCACGCCGGCGTGCTGCTCACCGGTCTGGTCGCCACCGGCCTCGACCCCGAAGGGCCGGGTCGGGCCGCCATCCTCTTCTACCTGGCCGCCTATGGGGTGACCACGCTCGGCAGCTTCGGCCTGGTCTCCTGGATCGGCTCGCGCGAGCACGAGCGGGTGCTGGTCGACGACTGGGCGGGCCTGGCCGGCCGTCACCCGGGCGCGGCGCTGGCGATGACGCTCTTCTTGCTCTCGCTCGCCGGGATGCCGCCGACCGCTGGCTTCTTCGGCAAGTTCATCGTGTTCCAGTCAGCCATGCAGGTGCCCGACAACCAGCTCCTCTGGCTGGTCGTGGTCGGCGTCCTCAACTCGGTCATCAGCATCTTCTATTACCTGCGCATCGTGATGGCGATGTACTTCCGCGAGCCGCTGGGCGAGTTCCGCCCGCTGCGCTCGAGCGGGATCACCTTCGCCCTGGTCACCTGCGCCTTGCTGGTCCTCCAGATGGGCCTGATGCCGAGCTTCTGGCTCGGCATGGCGGACTAGGAGCCGCGCCGTGGCGGACTGGCTGGCGGCACTCCACGCGCTGGCCGATCGGGTCGGGATCGAGGTCCGCTACTGGGAGGTCGACGGCACCGAGCACCTCGCGCCGCCCGAGGTGCTGGTGGTCATTCTCGCCGCGCTCGGGGTCGAGATCGATCGACCGGAGGACGCGCCGGCGGCGCTCGAGCGGCTGGTCCTTGCCGGCTGGCGCCGCGTGCTGGAGCCGTGCGTCGCGATCCGCTCCGGCTCTCCGGCGACCACCCCGCTCAGGCTGCCGGAAGCGGCCGACGGCCGGCTCGAGATCAACATCGCGCTCGAGTCGGGCGGCGAGATGCGCTTCGAGCAGGAGATGCGCGCCGGTTCGGTGGAGCACGGCGCCGACATCGACGGCACTCTCTTCGTCGAGCGGCGGATCGCGCTGCCCGGCGACCTTCCGGTCGGCTATCACCAGCTGCGCGCGTCCGGGCGCGGCGTGTCGGCCGCCGCTCACCTCCTGGTCGCGCCCGACCGCGCCTACCGGGGGCCCGGCGAGCTGAGGACCTGGGGCGTGTTCGCGCCGGTCTACGCGCTGCGCTCGGCCGGGCAGCTGGGGATCGGCGACCTCGGCGATCTGGCCGCGCTCTGCCGGCTGGTCGGCGCCCAGGGCGGCTCGCTGGTCGGCACCTTGCCGCTGCTCGCCTGCTTCTACGGCGAGCCGTTCAGCCCGAGCCCCTATTCACCGGTGTCGCGCCTCAACTGGAACGAGATCCTCGCCGACCTCCGGCCCGAGGCATGGGCCACCCTCGGGCTGCCCGGCGGCGAGCAGCTGGCCGACCCGACCTTCGCCCAGGCCGGCGAGCTCCTGGCCAGCGACCCGCTGGTCGACTACCGCAGGGTCGGCCTGCTCAAGCGCGCCGCGCTCGACCGACTCACCGGCGAGGTATGGGCCGACGCGGCGGCTCGCGCGCGGCTCGAGGAGTGGGCAGATGGCCGACCCGGCGTGGAGGACTACGCTCGCTTCCGCGCGGTCACCGAGACGCTCGGCCGGCCGTGGGGCCTGTGGCCGGAGGCACAGCGCGACGGCAAGATCGCCGAGGGGGACTACGCCGAGGAGGCGCGCCGCGCCCACCTGCTCGGCCAGTTCGTCGTCAACGCGCAGCTCGCCGACATCAAGTCGGGTCGCGACTCGGCCGGCCTCTACCTCGACCTGCCGGTCGGGGTCGACGGCCGCGGCTACGACCTGTGGCGCGAGCGCGCCTCGTTCGCCGCCGAGATGTCGGTCGGCGCGCCGCCCGACCTGCTGGCCCGCAGCGGGCAGAACTGGGCGGTGCCGCCGCTCCACCCGGTCAGGCAGCGCGAGAACGGCTACCGCTACTTCATCGACTGCATACGGACACACATGGAGCACGCCGCGATGATGCGGATCGACCATGTGATGGGGCTGCACCGGCTGTTCTGGATCCCGCCCGGCGGCGGCGCCCCCGACGGGGTCTACGTCCACTACCCGGCCGAGGAGCTCTACGCGGTGGTCTCGATCGAGTCGCACCGCCAGCGCTGCGCGGTGGCCGGCGAGGACCTCGGCACCGTGCCCGATTACGTGAGGCCGATGATGGCCGAGCGCGGCCTGCACGGCCTGTTCGTCGGCGAGTTCGAGTGGGGCTGGCAGAGCGGGCGCGCCGCGCTGCGCCAGCCGCGGCCCGGCACCGTGGCCAGCCTCGACACCCACGACACGCCGACCTTCGCCGGCTTCGCCGAGCGCGAGGGAATCCCCGGGGCCGAGGCGGTGATGTGGCGATGGAGCGAGGAGCTCGCCGCGGGACCGGCCGATGTCTTTCTCGCCACCCTCGAGGACATCTGGCTCGAGCTCGAGCCGCAGAACGTGCCCGGCACCTTCGGCGACGAGGCGGCCAACTGGCGCCGCCGCATGCAGTTCGACATGAGCGAGATCGCCGCCGACCCGCGCGTGCAGGCCATGTTCGCGACCGTCGCGGCCGCCCGCCGCCGCTGACTATTCGACGTCGGGATCCGGGCAGCCGTAGACGATGTTGAGATCGGTGACCGTGCCGTTCTGCAGGTCCTGACAGATCTGGCCGTAGAAGGTGATGGTGCCGGTCGCCGGGTCGTAGTCCCAGCCCTGGGACTGGGTCTGGTCGCGGCCCACCAGGGTGCCGTCGGCGTAGACGTAGAGGTCGTTGGGATCCTCCGGCGTCTGGTCGAGGTTGTAGGTGCAGGAGAGGACCGAACCGAGGATGGTGTCGAGCGCGTCTTCGAGCTCGGTGGCGTTGTCGGCCTGGTAGTACTTGGTCGGACCGGGCCGGTCGGTGTGGCCCTCGACCGCGGTGTCGTTGAGCTCGTTCGCGTCGACGCCGCCGCCGAAGCCGACCACGAAGGTCTTCACCTTCGGCGTCTGCTGGAACAGGTCGCGCGCCGCGGCGCTGGCGTTTCCGCCGCAGGTGTCTTGGCCGTCGGTGACCAGGAGGACGTAGTTGGTCCGGTTGGTGTCGTCGAGCCCGTTGTAGCCGACCAGGTCGCTCAGCGTGTCGCCGATCGGGGTCGAGCCGATCGGGTTCGTCGTCGACAGGATCGAGTTGATCATCGCCTTGGTGTTGGGGCCGGTATCGACCCGGACGTTCCCAGCGCCGCAGTTCTGGTCGCTGGCGAAGGTCACCAGGCCGAAGCGCACCTTGTTGCCGTGGCTGTCGAGGATCTGGCCCACCGCGTCGGTGGCGACCGTGATCTTGTCCGGCGCCGCGAACGCGGAGTTGGGATCCGAGTCGGCGGCGTGCGGCGGCCAATCGCAGTTGTTGCTGTTGTTCTCGAACAGCGGACAGTCGCCCTGCAGGTCCTCTTCCATGCTGCCGGACTTGTCGAAGACGATCATCATGTTCGGGACCACCGGCATCGCGGCGAACGCCACGCCCTCGCAGCCGCAGAAGCCGTCGATGCAGGTGTCGCCGACCGGGCAGTTGCCGTCGCCGTCGCAGGCGCCGCCGGTCTCGTTCGGCACGCAGGTGCCGTCGGGACAGTAAGCGCCCGGCCCGCAGTCGGCGTGCGCTCCGCACGCCCCGCCCGGTTCGCATTCGCCGGTGTCGGCGTTGCAGACCTCATCGCCGTCGCACTGCTGCGCGTTCGTGCATCCGCCGCCGCCGCCGTCGCCGCCTCCTCCTCCTCCAGCGTCGGTGTCTCCACCGCCGCCACCACCACCACCCGAGCCGCCACAAGCGGAGACAGCGAGAACGAGAACCGAGAGAACCGCGCGATTCATCTCTTCATCGTATGCGCGAGCGACGGGAGCTGTGCAAGAATTGTCCTGTCATTCCAGTGGCATATAAGCGCATATGTGCGCACTCGCACGACACCTGTCGGCGCGATCTCTCGACTCACATCTTGGTCGGCGCCGGAGCCGGCGGTGGCGTCGTCGCGGCCGGCACCGCGGTGGCGGTTGCCGGCGGCGGAGTGGTCGCGGTGCGAGTGGCCGGCACCGCCGGTTCGGGAGGTGATTCCGGAAGCGGGTCAGATGGGCGGTACGAAGGCGCATTCTGGCCGAGCACCGACACCGAGCGGGCGCCCGACGGCAGGTAGCGGTCGAGCTTGCCGAGGTACCAGGTCCCGGCGAGCCCGACGACGGTGGCGGCCGTGAGGTAGAGCTTCCAGGGCCGGCGCTTGTCGGCGAACGGGTCGTCGAGCGAGCGGCGGGCTCCCGCCGGCAGCCGGGCGACCTGGGTCATGGCGGCGCCGAACGCCACGTTGACCCGCGCGCGGCCGTTGATGGCCCAGCCGTTGGCGTCGAGCACCGGGCCGAGGTTGCGCCGCCTGAGCTTCAGCCAGGCGAGCAGCATCGACGGGCCGGAGATCATGAAGAGGATGGCGATGATGCCGATGGGCAACCAGCCGCCGAGACCGAGCAGGTTGGACAGCAGCACGCCGACCAGCGTGCCGATGCCGCCGATGGCGACGCCGATGGCCGCGATGGTTCCGAGGTCGAGCTTCTTCGGCTCGCCCGGCTTGTCGGTCGCGGGCGGGGCGGCGGCAGCCACCGCGGTGGCGGCGTCGAGCTCGTGCTTGTCTGCGTTGCCGATGCGGGCGCCGGTCGCCTCGAGCTTCGCGGTCGCCGCCGCGTCGGCCGCCGCGGCGCGCCTGTGGACGGTGTCCTCGATGGCCTTGATGAGCTTGCGGTAGGGCGACCAGAAGGCCTGCCGGATGCTGATCGGGTTGGACACGATGCGGGTGACGGTGGCGTCCCAGTCGGCGCCGGCGCGGTCATAGAAGACGCCGTTGCGCCCGGCGAAGACGTTGTCGGCGTCGCCGTTGGTCAGGGCGGCGACGATCTGCTTGGTGACGCCCTGCCGGCTGACGTCGCAGTAGAGCAGGCAGGCGTCCGACGACGGGGCCAGGGCCGCGTGCTTGGCGGCGTCGGCCACCGGCAGGCAGAGGCGGAGGGCGCGGCCGTCGATGTAGAGCGTGCCGACCTGGAAGGCGCCGTCCTGCCGCGAGTAGAAGTCGGAGAAGTTGACGAAGTTGCGCAGGACGCGCGCGAAGTCGCGCTGCATGCGGACCATCTTCGCCACTGCCGTGATCTGGTCGTACTCGTCCTTCAGCGCGGCATCGGCGGCGATGAGGGCGGCGAGCGCGGCGCGCGGGGCCGGCGCCGCCAGCGCCTCGACCCGCGCCGGCTCGAGCCCATCCACCACGGTGACCGGCTTCTCGGCGCTCCAGGCGTCGTGGGCGGCCAGTCGCTCGGCGATGACCGCCAGGTCGGCCGGCGTCAGCGTGTCGCGCCGCGCGACCACTGGCTCGACCGCGCTGGCGACGAAGGCGGCCATGCGCGCCGCCCAGGCCGGGTTGATCGCGGTGCCGAGCGGCAATCGCGCCGCCGTGTTGATCCGGGCGAGCGGCAGCTTCTCGAGCTCCGGGTCGGTCCCGGTGAGCGAGCGCTGGGCGAGCGCCGCCAGCGCCGCCTCCTGTCCGGCCAGCGCGTCGGCGCCGCGCGGGTCATAGGCCGCCACCTGGCAGCGGACGAAGTAGTCCTCGATCTTGGCGCGCACGGCGGCGAGGGCGGCCGAGGCCGCCGCGGTGCCGGCGCCGAGCGGCGCGAGCGCCGGATCGGCGCCGCGTGCCAGCCAGGCGGCCCGGCGATCGACGTCGGCGAAGAAGAGCTCGGCGTGCGGGCCGTCGACCCCCGGCTTGCCGCTGCGATCGGTGACCGCGCCGGCGCAGGCGATCACCTGCTCGACCAGGAGGCGCAGATCGGGATCGTCGGTCGACTCGGGGATGACGACGCCGTCGCCGTTGAGCACGGTGTCGACGAACGCCTGGGTGATGGCGTTGGCGTCGGCCACGCCGATCGAGCTCGCGTCCGGCCTGCCGAGGTCGCTCAGGATCCGGCGGGCGGCGGCCTTCACCTTGCCGTCGGCGATCGCCTCGAGGCTCACCTGGTCGGAGGGGGTCAAGAGCGAGCCCGGGTTGACCAGGGTCGCCTGCGCCCAGCGGATGGCCTCGAGGATGTCCTGGACCCGGATGCGTCCGTCCCCGTCGTGGTCGAGCAGCGCGAGGGTCTCCGGCTCGACGTCCACCCCGCTGGTCGGCATGGCCAGGGCGACCCACAGCTTCTGATCGAGGTCGGGCAGCGCGACGAGATCGCGCTCGTCGCGCAGGCTCACCTGATCGACCCCGCCGGCGCGGAAGAAGTGCCACTTGTGAACGGCCGGGCTCCGGTTCGCCATGGCCAGCCAGTATAGGAGAGTCGGTCTGTCCTGCGGCCGGCGCCGGTGGCTTGCGGCAGGTGCTGTCGCCGCCGCTCGACTGCGATTGCTCGACTTGCGCTTCGCGCGACGCGAAGCCGGGGACAGAGTGAACGGGGCACACTGCTTGCTTGGCCCTGCGCCCTCATGGGGACGAATCGCCTCCGGCTTGCCGCACCGCTCGCGCTGGTCTTCACGCTCCTGGCGCCGGCGGCGCGGGCACAAGAAACCGCCGCGCCGACCCGACGGCAGGTCCAGCAACAGGCGCGGGCTCAGCGAACGAGCGCCGCCAATGGCGCCGCCTACCGGGCTGCCAAGCAGCGGCTCGTCGCCAAGGGCAGGGGCTTCGTCCGCTCCTACGGCTCGCGCTGGCTTCCGGCCAGCAAGCTGAAGGGCATGCCGGCGACCGGCGGGATGCGGACGCGCGCCTACAAGAAGGCGCGCCTGATGAGCTTCTACATCCCCGAGACGCGGAACGGGGTGCCCGGCTTCCGGGTCGAGCGCCTCTACGGCATGGCCGACGGCGAGGCACCCGAGTCGCCGGAGCTCGGCCCGGACGGGAAGGACAAGGTCGCCGCCGCCTACGGCACCACGATCGCCACGGTGGTCGACCAGCACATCTCCCAGCCGAAGCCCGAGCGCCTGCACTGGAAGGCGATCCGCGAGCTCGAGAAGAGCCCGGACGCGACCGACCCCATCGCCACCGGGCGCAAGGGCATCGAGGCGGCAGCCACCGGCTTCGACAAGTGGACCCGCTACCAGACGCCGACCTCGCACCAGGCCACCGAGGCGCGGCGCAACCGGCCCCCAGCGCAGTCGATCACAACGGCATACACCCGGGACCGCCTCGCCGTGGTGCGGCTGTCGAGCTTCACCGCCGGTATCGCGGACGCCATCAAGACCGAGCTGGTCTGGGAGAGTCCGCGCGGCATCGTCCTCGACCTGCGCGGCAACGGCGGCGGGCTGACCACCGAGTCGAAGGCGCTGCTCGAGCTCTTCGCGCCCGACAGCCGGCTTCTGTCGCGCCGCACGGTCAGGAAGGGCGGCCGGGTCGAGACCATCGAGTGGCACGCCACCGGGCCCGGCCCGCTCGCCGGCATCCCGCTCTTCGTCCTGGTCGACAGCAAGAGCGCCTCGGCCTCCGAGACGGTCACCTCCAGTCTGAAGGACAACCGACTCGCGCGCATCGGCGGCACCCGCACCTTCGGCAAGGGCGTCGGCCAGCAGACCACCAACCTCGAGGACGGCGGCTCGGTCGCCGTCACCCTCACCACCATCGAGGGCCCGACCAGCAAGTACCACGGTATCGGCCTCGACCCCGACGTCTCCGCCTCCGACCTCGAGGCGCGCGGTCGCGCCGCCCCCCGGCGCGACGGCGACCTCGACGCCGCCGGCGGCGACCCGGTCATCCTCGGCGCCCTCGAGGAGCTGCGCAGCGCCTCCCGGCGCTGACCGCCAGGCGAGCGTCGTCAGGGGGTGAGGGCAGCGATCCAGCGGGAGACGGCCTCGCGCTTCTCGCCGCAGAGGAGGTCGTTCGACGCCGGCATGGTGCCGACCGAGGGATCGATCCGCGGATCGTCGTCGCCGTAGCAGCTCGGCGCGAAGATGTTCTGCTCGATCCAGTCGAGGTCGGAGTGATCGCGCGCTTCGAGGCAGGCCGGGCTGGTCTCTTCGGGCGGGGCCTCCTCGGCGGGGGCGGCGCAGCAGAGGTGGGCGGCGAGCAGGAAGGCAAGGATGCGCATGGTGTTCCCTCGGGGTGGGGACGACTCACAGGGGAACCGCCACGCTGTTGAGGCATCCGATCGGTCCGTCGCCGCCGACGAAGTAGCCGATGGCCATGCACATCTCGTCGGTCCTGGCGCTGTCACCGTCGCGGACCGGCGCGGTGGTGCCGTTGAAGTAGTCGCAGCGGTACGTGAGGTTGCCGGCGAACTGGTAGAAGGGGGCGTCGAGCCAGGTGGCCATGTCCGCGTGCTCCCAGTCGTCGGTGTCGACCAGGAGGTCGTTGCCGTCGAGGTTCTGGGCGCGGGTGGTGAAGCGGTGCGAATGGGTCGACATGACGATGAAGCGCGCGCCCGCCGGCACCGCGCAACTGCCGCCTGCCGAGCCCTCCTGGTTGGGGCCGACGTCGATCTGGTCGTTGTAGGTGACGTAGGCGTGGATCTCGTCGTACGCGGCGCCCGCGTCGTAGGTGTGGCCATTGAGCGTGACGTGGGCGTCGAGCGCGTGGTCCGACGCGTTGAGGTAGTGCATCTGGATGACCACCTTCTGCTCGGCGCCGACCGACATGCCGACCCCGTCCGGCAGAGCGAACTCGGCCTCCGGCTCCTGGGCGGCGTATGACCATACCGCGTTCAGATCACCGCTCAGGAAGCCGCACTCGCCGCTGTCGTCGAGAGTGCCCTCCGGCTCGGGCAGCTGGTCGACCAGGTAGACGATCATGTGGTGGCTGCCCGGGGTCATCGACGACTCCCACCGCTTGACGCCCGCCGCCTCCTGGTTGTCGATCGCCGTGTAGTAGCAGTAGGTGGCCTCGACGCCGGCGCCGATGGTGATGTCCGGCGTGCGGATCTGGAAGCCAGTGGCCGGCGGCTCGAGGTCGCCGCCGCCACTACCGTCGCCACCACCGCCGCCGCCGCCGCCCGGGTCGTCGGCCGGGCCGTCGTCGCCGTCGCTGCCCGGGTCGTCGGCCGGGCCGGTCTTGAGGGCGCAGGCGGGGGTCAGGGAGAGCACAAGTGCGAGCCAGGGAGCCGCATGGGTCATGTCGTCCTCCTGGTGGCTTGATATACATAGTGTATGCCATGACCTTTCAGGCTCCCGGCGGCCGCGATGGCCCGGTTGCACGGGGGCGGGGCACGCCGTCCCGGGGCCCGGCGCCCCGTTCGCCGGGCGCGGCCGGCGCTCGCCAGACCCAGCCCGATGCCTGCGCAGTGGCGAGCCCGCATCGGGCCGTCGCATACTGAGACGACGCATGGGCGGCAAATCGGGCACCGCGCGCAAGACGCCGAGCAAGCGCAAGCGCCGGCGGCGCGAGCCGGGTGTCCAGCTCGGCGAGGACGTGGTGCGCAACATGATCCTGTTCGGCGCCAGCAAGGTGCTGGCCGCCCACGGGTTGCGCGCCGCCTCGGTCGAGCAGATCCTCGAGGCCGCCGACATCTCGCGCCGCACCTTCTATCTCATGTTCCGCAGCAAGGAGGACGTGGCGATGGCGCTCTATCGCCTCGGCACCGAGGCGCTGCTCGACAGCTGCCGGCGAGCAGTGGCGGCCGAGAGCGACTCGCTCGACCAGGTGAAGCGCTGCATCGACATCCACCTGAGGAACGCGCGTGACCTCGGCCGCCTCATCTTCGTGCTGGGCGGCGAGGCGCAGCGGCCGGAGTCACCGCTCCACGCGCGCCGGATGGAGGTCCAGGCCGCCATCGTGGCCATGCTGCAGCCCGGGGTGGACGCCGCCGCCGACGGCCCGGTCGATCCCCTGCTCCTGCGCGGGCTGGTGCTCGCACTGGAGGCGGTGACCCGCATCGTGCTGGCCGAAGGCGACGAGGGCCGCCGGGTGGACGACGCCAGCATCGCGAGGGCGCGCGGGGTGATGGCGCGGATCGCCAGCGCGGTGCTGGCCGGCGCGGGCCCGAAGGTGGCGCCGCTGCCTCTGACCCTCTGATCGGCGCCAGGTATACGCTCCGTATACGCGGTGAGCCAGGTCGCCGGCGAACGGTAAACTCGATGTATACCATGGGGCCGTCGGCTGCTGTCGCGCCGTCCAGCCTGCGGCCTGCTGATCCCGACGGTCGTCCAGCCCCGCCAGATCGCGCGGTGCCGGCCTGCGGAACGCCGCTTGCTCGGCGGGTCGCGCAAGGAGGTCGACATGACACTCATAGGATCGAACGCGATCACCGCCCCCCGCGCCGCTCTCCTGGCGCTCTTCCTGCTGGTGCCCGCCTGCGCGACCGACGGAGGCGGGCACGACGAAGGCGACGGCGCCGGTGACGGCGACGGCAGCGGCGGAGGAGGTGGCGACGGCGATGGCGACGGAGACGGCGACGGCGACGGCGATGGCGACGGCGGCGAAGGTGTCACTGCCTTCCGCATCACCGACCTCGACATTCGCGACCCACACGTCTTCATCGACGCGGTCGGCTGCCAGGACGTCACCGCGACGCTCAACGATTCGCTCGCCGCGAACCTCAGCCAGGACAACGGCAGCCCGGCCGACCCGGAGACCCCGGACGGCCTGCTCGATTTCAGCGCGCTCCTCCTGTTCAGCTCGGCCAACCCGGCAGGCGAAGGAGGCGCGCTCGAGGTCCTGGTCGGCGCCGATTGCAGCGCGCCGGCCGAATCCACCACCTGCAGCCGCGGCGCCGCCCTGGCGATCACCGGCCAGGCGAGCAACCAGGCGGCCAGCGCCTGCGATGTGATCATGCCCGGAACCACGACCGGCTCCTACACCCCGGCTCCGCCGGTTCCAGAGGGGCCCTGCTTCGCTGCCGCCGACACCACTGGCGACCTGGTCCTCGCTCCGTTCGTGCTGACCGACGCCGCGGTCGCCGCCAGCTTCGACGGCGACCCGGCGACCGGACTGGCGAGCGGCGTGGTGCGCGGCTTCATGAGCGAGGCGGACGCCGAGGCCACGGTGGTCGCGACCCCGATCGGCGACCGCAACGTCGCCTCGCTCCTGCCCGGCGGCGACGGCTCGTGCGCCGCCGGCGACGCTCGCGACACCGGCCCGGGCGGCGAACCCGGCTGGTACTTCTACCTGGAGTTCACCGCCGCCGCGGTCGACTACGGCGAGTGACCGCCGGCTACTACTGGGCGAGGAAGCGGCCGTAGAGGGTCATGCGGGCGGCCGGCTCGCCGGTGACGAACTCGGCGGGCGGGGCGATGCGCATGCGCTTGCCGGCCAGGCTGGCGGCGACCGGGTCGAGCGGCAGGCTGGGGACCGGCAGCGAGACCGAGCCGACCAGCTGGGCGACCGCTTCGGGGGCCAGCTTCTCGACGATGGCGGTGAAGACGGTGCCGGCCACGCCGGTCGGGCCGTCGATCATCTCGGCGTAGAGGAGCGGGCCCTCCGACAGGCTGACGATGGCGCGCTCGCCGGCCGCGTCCATCGCCAGCTCGGCGTGGACCACCAGGCTGCAGATGATCTCGATGGGCGCGCCGTCGAGCGTGCTCACGACCCGGAGGTCGCCGGCCAGGATGCGCACGCCGCCGGCCTCGCCCTCCGGCTCGATGATCGGCGGGGCCAGCGCGGTCACTGCGATGGTGCCGAGGTCGAGGTCGCCGAGGGCGGGCAGCTCGCGGCTGAGGCCGCCCTGGCCCCAGGCGGCGAAGAGGATCTGGTTGACCAGGTCGAGCGCCAGCGAGGCGCCGAACGGCGGCTCGACCCGGTAGCCGCCGGTCTCGCCGCCCTGCTCGAGCCAGCCGGGGGCGCCGGCGCCGGGATCGCCGGACACGAAGGTGCCGCGGGCGCGGGCCGCCAGCCCGACCAGCGCGCCGGTGTCCTCGAAGGTGAGCGTGTCGAGGCGCTGCTCCACCTCGATCGTCGCGTCGAGCGCCGGCGCCAGGTCGATGGTGGCCGGCACCGAGAGCCCGCCCAGCGCCAGGCTGGTGTCGGCCCGCGAGGCGTCGGCGATGGCGGGCCGGAGGAGATCCTCGATGCGCCGCTCCAGATCGGGCACGAAGAACTCGACCACGGTCTGCGCGATCGAGGGGAGCACGCCGTCCTCGTCGTTGTGGAAGCCGACCACGTCGATCTGGGCGTCGTGGGTGGCGGCATTCAGCACCTCGCCGTCGAGCGACAGGTCGATCTCGACCGACACCTCGATGGCGTCGGCGGTGGCGGTGCCGGTCGGCGTGCAGGTGGTGATCGCGCAGTTGAAGGTCAGCTTGTGGCGGACCCGCACGTCCGGCAGCCGGACCACCGCGTGGAGCCCACCGGCGCGCGGCGTGAGGTCGACCTCGGCCGGACCCGAGGTGCGCTCGGTGAGATCGACACTGACGTTCCCCACCACTGCCATGTTGAAGCTGTAGCTGGCCGGCAGGAGCTTGATGAGGTCGCGATCGCGCAGGGCGGCGGCCACCAGCGACGACATGTCGTCGATCTCGCCGTCGCCGTCGTCGAAGCCGTCCCGGTTGATGCGCAGCGCGGCGGCTGCCGGGACGAAGTCGTCGGCTCCCGCGAAGGAGCCGTAGAGGAAGCTCCGCTGCGCCCGCGCCCCCGGGAAGCCCTCCAGCTCGGCGACGATCACGTTGCCGCCCATCCGCGGCGCGATCTCGGTCGCGAAGGCTCCGTCCTGGCCGACCGCCACCTCCTCGCCGTCGATGGTCAGCGTCTCGCCCGGATCGGGCTCGAGCACGCGGCCCGCCACCCGCACCCGGTCGCCGGACGAGGCCGGGATCATCGCGCCGCGCGCCGGCTCGTCGATCGTCAGGCGCTGGGCGGTCGGCGTCACCGGCTCGTCCCCCTCCGGCAGGTTGCCGTCGGGATAGCCGACGTCTTCGCCGCCGCCGGCGCCTTCGCCATCGCCGCCGCGGATCGTCCCGCTGCAGGCCACCAGCAGCAGCAACCAGGACGCGCGCAGAGCACCGGACATCGGACCCTCCTCCGCAGTTCCGGCACATCGCGCCTGTGCAAGTCCTCGTCCAGCAGACAGCCGTTTGCACCGCGCGAGCAAGATCACGATCGCGCTCGCGCCGCTCGCATCACCTTGGCGGACGATCGCCTTGCCGGCCACGCCGTCGATGGGGACAGCCGACCATGATCCCTCGAGGTCCTCGGCTCAGCCACCCGCGGGCGGACCGAACCAGGTGGTCAGCGCCTCGCGAAGGCCGCGGTCAGTTCCGTCTCCCACCCACGCGACGTGACCGTCGGGCCGGATCAACACGGCCGGGGGAGCCGCGACCGCGCCGAGCACCGGCAGCTCCCAGACGCCAGCGTAGCGAGCGGCGACCCGCGCCACCCGATCCGCCCAGGGAGCGATGTCGAGGGCGCCGGGCTCGGCGAGGTCGAGCAGGACCGGCCGGGCGTCGTGCAGCAGGGTGAACAGCCGCCGAGGGCCGCCTTCGGTGACCAGGTCGAGATCGGGGATGCGGCGGCCGAGCAGCGGGTGTCCGGCACCGAGGTCGTAGTGAACGTCGAGACCGGACATCATCGCGCCGTAGCGCCGGCGCGGCTCGTCCATCCCGAGCAGCTCGGACAGCGCCTGGTGGAGCGCCTTCGTCCGTTCGTCGCCGCGGTTGAGCGCCGTCGCCGCCATGGTGTTCTTGAGCACGCGCGCGCCGATCGGGTGCCGTTCGGCCTGGTAGGTGTCGAGCAGGCTCTCCGGTGATGTGCCGTGGACCACCTGGGCCAGCTTCCATCCCAGGTTCACGGCGTCCTGGACACCGATGTTGAGTCCCTGTCCGCCCGCCGGCGAATGCACGTGCGCCGCGTCGCCCGCCAGGAGCACGCGTCTCTCGCGGTAGGACACCGCTTGCCGCGCCATGTCGCTGAACCTCGACAGCCAGGTGACACTGTGAACACCGTAGTCGGTCCCGTAGACGGCGATGAGCGCCTCGCGAAGATCGTCGAGGGTCGGCTCCTCGCCATGCCTGACCTGCTGCTCGATCAGGACCGCCCGCACGCGCTTGCCGTCCTCGAGTTTGCCGAGGCCGTTGATGCCCTTGTCACCGCGGCGGATGCCCACCTCGGGCTCGCCGGTCATCTCGGCCTCGGCGATCAAGTAGGTGACGGACGGATCCCAGCCGGCGAAGTCGATGCCGGCACGCTTGCGGACCAGGCTGCGACCGCCGTCGCATCCGACGAGGTACGTCGCCCTGAGCGAACCGCCGCCTCCCAGCGCGACGTCGACGCCGGTTGCGTCCTGGGCAAATCCGGTCACCTCGCGTTCGCGATAGATCGGTACCGCCAGCTCGTCGACCCAGTCGGCGAGGATGCGCTCGATGCGCTCCTGCCGCAGCGCGAGCCCGTAGTTGTGGCGAGTGGGAACGTCGCTGATGTCGAGCGGGATGAGCGCGAAGCCCGCGACCTGCATCACCTGCCCTTGCGAGAGGAAGCGCTCCGCGATTCCACGCTGATCGAGCACCTCGATCGTGCGGGCATGCAGACCGCCTGCGCGCGAGCCGGGCAGATCCTGGTTGGCGCGCCGCTCGACGATGGCGACATCGACCCGCGCAAGCGCCAGCTCGCCCGCCAGCATGAGTCCGGTCGGACCTCCGCCGGAAATCACCACCGCATGCCCGGTCATGGTCGATGACCGTGCGGCATGACCCGGGGCTTGCCGCAAGGCCCCGGGTCTGGCATATGTTCGACGTGGCGAGGGACAGGCGCTCGTCGGCCGTGGCCCTGCCGGTCTTCTAGGTGATCCGCCGGCCCCTGCGGGCGAGGGCCACCGACGTGATCATGACGAGCACGACGGCCAGGCCGATCTGGATCGCCCACTTGATCCAGTCTCCACCGGAGGTGTGCTCCACGCCCATCGCGCCGGCGATGAAGCGGCCGGCGATCACGCCGACCACGCCCAGGACCACGACCAGCCAGAGCGGAACGTTGTCCTTGTCGCCGGGCGCAAAGAGCTTGCCCAGGAGCCCGACGACCACTCCTGCGAGGATTGTCCATAACCAGCTCATGACTCGATTCCTTTTCCGATCCACGCGCCCGTCGACGACCGACGGGGGGTGTCACACCTGAAAGATGCGCCGCCGAATGGCGAGCGGCCAGCGGCGAGGGTCGGCGGGCGACCAGTTCCCGGTTCATTTCGCGCGTCAGTGAATTCGTGTAACGCGAGGGGCGCTCCAGCACTCCATTCGGCATGGACCGCGCCGCCCAGACCGAGCTCCGGGCCTTGCCCGGACGGCTCTCGCCCGATCCGCACACCAGCCTCGTGCGCGCCTACCAGGGGGTGCTCGCCGCGCTCGGCGACCTCGGGTATCCGGTCGCCACCGACGAGAACTTCGCCCGCACCGCCGACCGCGCTGCGCGCGCCATGCTCGACCTGGTCAGGCCCGCGCTCGAGGTCGAGGAGGAGGCGCAGGACCTCATGGCGTGCACCTTCCCCGCCCGCCACGCCGGCGTCGTGGTCTCGAGAAACAACCGCTGCTTCGGGATCTGCCCGCATCACCTCTTGCCGGTGAGCTATCGGGTCAGCGTCGCCTATCATCCCGAATCCCGCGTGCTCGGCATCTCCAAGCTGTCGCGCCTCGTTCGCCTCCTGGCCCGCCGCCCGGTGCTGCAGGAAGACCTGACCCACGAGCTCGCCGACATCCTCCACGACCGGATCGGGTCGCGCGGCTCCGCCGTCCTGGTCGAGGGAGAGCATCTCTGCCTCATCGCCCGGGGCGCCGAGGCGCGCGAGGCCCAGGTGACGACCAGCGCGGTCCGCGGCGTCTTCGAGACCGACGAGGCCACCCGGCGAGAGTTCTTCGCGCTGGCCTCGTCAGCCCGGCTCACCGACTAGAGTCCTGGCTGCGGCGCTACGCGAGTGAAAAGATTGGCGGTAAGGGCCGCGGCGGCGTGCGCCTGATGGTAGAGTTCGGCTGGACTCGGCGGCCTGAACGGGTTAACTAGCGGGCTCCGGCCGCGGCGAGCGGCCGAGGAGACGACAGCTCATGGCGTACATCGTTGCGGAACCGTGCATCAAGTGCAAGTACACCGACTGCGTCGCGGTCTGTCCGGTGGAGTGCTTCTACGAGGGTGAGAACATACTGGTCATCCACCCCGACGAATGCATCGATTGCGGCGCGTGCGAGCCGGAGTGCCCGACGACCGCGATCTTCGAGGAGAGCGCGCTGCCCGACAAGTGGAAGCCGTTCATCGACATCAACTCCGTGTTCTCGGGGGCCAAGGCACCGACCGACGCCGACACCGACGGATGGCCGCAGCACATCGCCGATCACATCAACAGCTCCGCCTTCGCCGTGTGGCCCGGCATCACCGCGACCAAGCCGGCGCTGCCCGACGCCGACGCCGAGGCGCAGGTCGAGCAGAAGTTCCAGGACATGTCGCCCAAGGGCGGCGGCTGAGCCGACGTTCAGAGCCGCTCAGAAGTCGAACGAGTCGAAGTGGGTCGTGCACTCGGGCACGAGCCGCTGGACGCCGCACAGGTCGTTCGAGGCGAGGCAAGCCTCGTTGCCGCACGGCCACGGGTCGCCCTCCTGGTAGTCGGCGCAGCTCGGGCCGCTGAAGACGATGTCGACCTGGACCAGCTCGGCTGACTCCAGGGTGCCGTGGAACTCGGCGCCGACGCTGTCGATCGTGAGCTTGCCGCTCTGCGCCTGGTACAGGACCGACGGGGCGGAGCCGTCGTCGTCGACCGCGAGGTAGACGCAGGCGCCGCACCAGGCGTGGTCGGTCTCGTCCCCTTCGAGGACGTAGGTCCCGGCCACCACGTCGCCGCCGGTGAAGACGCCCATGTCCGGGTGCAGTGCGATGAACAGCCGCTGGAAGCGCTCGGTGTCCGGCACCATGTCCGCGTAGTAGGTGTAGTCGCCGTCGATCGAGTACTGGTTCTCGTCGATGGGGCCGTTGGCGCCCCAGTCGTCCGGCACCTGGTCGAGGCAGCCGTCGTCGCGCGCGTCGCGCGGATCGACCACCGCGGCGTCGGCCGGATGTCCGCCCGGGCCGGCGTCGCTCGATGGGGCGCCGTCTCCCGGCGAGTCTGCGCTGCAGCCGGCAGCGGCAGCCGAAAAGGCCGCCAGAGCCAGTCCACAGGCGACGCGCAGCATGGGGGGGAGAATACTACGCGTCGCCGCCGACCAGCCGGCGGTTCTGTCTTCGCCCGCGATCAGCCGTGCTCAGGCTCGTCGACCTTGAGGCCGCGGCGGACCTTGCTGAGCGCCTTCTCCTGGATCTGCCGGATGCGCTCGCGCGACAGGCCGTACTCGGTGGCGATCTCCTGCAGCGTCACCTCGCGCTCGTTGTCGAGCCCGAAGCGCCGGCGCAGGACGTCGGCCTCGATCGGCTTGAGCGTGTGGAGCACGTCGCGCACCTGGTCGGCCAGGGCACGGTTCGCGATGTCGTCGAACGGGGTGGTTTCCTCGATCTCGGGCGACTGGAACACCTCCATCCGCTCGCGGTCGCCGTCGTCGCCCAGCTGCTGGTCGAGCGAGATGGCCTGTCCACCCGAGTGCGTCATCGTGCGCTCGAGCTTGTCGGTGCTCATCTCGATGGCCTCGGCGAGCTCGTCGTTGGTCGGCGCCCGACCCAGCGTCGCCGACAGCGACCGGGTCGCCTTGCGGATACGCTGGTTGGCCTCGAGGATGTGGACCGGGACCCGCACCGTGCGCCCCTTGTCGGCCAGCGCGCGCCCGATGGCGTGGCGGATCCACCAGGTGGCGTAGGTCGAGAAGCGGAAGCCGCGCCGGTGATCGAACCGGCTCACCGCCTTGATGAGGCCGAGGTTGCCCTCCTGGATGAGGTCGGTCAGCGGCAGGCCGCCGTGCTGGTAACGGCGAGCCACGCTCACCACCAGTCCGAGGTTGGCCTGGACGAACTTGTTGCGCGATCGGATCGACGCCTGCTCGGTCTTGTGCACGCGCTCGGTCCACGCCGTGAGCGCCCGACCGCCGGTCGGCTCGCCGCTCGACGCGCCGGGGCGCCGCACGCGGCTCGTGCCGGGCGCCGGCCGCTTGTCCAGCCGGTGCACCTCGTCGAGCAGCGCCTCGATGATGGCGCGATCGATGTCGAGGGCCCGCAGCTTGACGCCGACCTTGCGGCCGTTCGCCTCGAGCGACGCCTGGGACGCCTTGGTGCGCGCCTTCTTGGCGCGGGTGGCGGCGCGCCGAAGGTTCTTGAACTCCGGCAGCGAGTTGTCGAGCAGCGACTCGACGCGACCGACCATGTGCTCCACCGCCTGGGCGTAGCTGAACATGGATACCCAGGTGGCGATCTCGCGCTCCTCGATCTCCTTGGCGAGCTCGGTCTCACGCTCGGGCGTGAGGAGCGCAGTTCCGGTCATGTCGCGGAAGTACGCCATCAGGGTGGACTCCGGCGACTCGCGCCGGCGGCCCGGCGCGCGCACCCCGGCCGACTTGCGGGCGAGGTCGTATGCGGGCTTGGGGGACATCATCTTGATCACTCATGTAATGCGGTGAGCGGCGTTGAAAAGCGGCCGCCCGGAAACAAGTCGAGGGGCGGGCCCATGAGCCGCTCTTCCCTCAACAGAGCGCCCGTGCCGCCAGACAACCGAGCGGTTAAGATGGGCACGACACCCCTTGCATGCAAGGGCCGTTTCTGCTGCGACTCACCTGCACCCCCTACATGTGGGGCGCTTCGGGAACGGCAGCAACCGTTGCGCGGCTAGCGCACTGAATTGCCATTTTGTTGCCCGCTGGGCGGCCATCGGGCAGGAATGGCGAAGGTATCCAGGGGCAGGAGACAATCATGAACCGCGGTCTAGTTGCCAGTGCTCGCAAGAAGCTGCTCCGTCGGGGCCGGGCGCTCCTGCGCGGGACGCACGGTCGGCCGGACACCCTGCTCGGCCAGATGGCCGACGCGGATGTCGCCGAGTTGCGCGAGATTCACGCCGCCCTCGAGCGGATCGAGCGCGGGATCTTCGGGCGTTGCGACACCTGCGAGTCGCCCGTCGAGGAACAGCGCCTCGAGCACGTGCCCTGGGAGCGCCACTGCGCCACCTGCCGGGGCGAGGAGATGCTGGCCGAACCCTCCTCGGATCGGGCCAGCGCCTAGGCAGGCGAGCCCGGGGGAGGCGCCCCCAGGCCGGCCTCCCCGCCCTCAGCCGACCTCGGCCGTCTTCTCGAACCGCTTGCGCGCGTTGTGGTCGAGGATAGCCTTCCGCAGCCGGATCGACTTCGGCGTGATCTCGACCAGCTCGTCGGCGTTGATGAACTCGAGTGCGTACTCGAGCGTGATCTGCCGCGGCGGCGTGAGGACGAGCTTCTCGTCGGCGGCGTGGGTCCTGATGTTGGTCAGCTTCTTGGTCTTGCAGGGGTTGATGATGAGGTCGTTGTCGCGCGAGTGCTCGCCGACGATCATTCCGCCGTACACCTCGACCCCGGGCCCGATGAACATCGCGCCGCGCTCCTGGTTGGAGAAGAGCGCGTAGGCGTTGGACACGCCCTGCTCCTGCGAGATGAGGACGCCGTTGGTGCGTGCCCGGATGACGCCGGCGAACGGCCGGTACTCGGCGAAGCGCGAGTAGAAGACCCCGGTGCCGCGCGTCATGGTCAGGAACTGCGAGCGGTAGCCGATGAGGCCGCGCGCCGGGATGAGGTACTCGAGCCGCTGCCGGCCGGGCGCCGACGGGCGCATCTCGGTCATCTGCCCCAGCCGCCGCCCCAGCTCCTCGATGACCGGCCCGGCGTAATCCTCGTCGAGGTCGATGACCACCGTCTCGTACGGCTCGAGCGTCTTGCCGCTGCCGGCCGGGTCCTGGCGCAGGATGACGCGCGGCTGCGAGACGCACAGCTCGAAGCCCTCGCGCCGCATGGTCTCGATGAGGATGCTGAGGTGGAGCTCACCGCGGCCCGAGACCTGGAACACGCCGGCGTCGTCGGTGTCCTCCACCTTGAGCGCGATATTGGACTTGACCTCGCGGTAGAGCCGCTCGCGGATGTTGCGCGAGGTGACCCACTTGCCGTCGAGCCCGGCGAACGGCCCGTCGTTGACCCGGAAGTCCATGCTCATGGTCGGGGCATCGACGGTCAGGACCGGCAGCACGCGCGGCCGCGCGATGTCGGTGATGGTCTCGCCGACGTTGAGCTCGCTCATCCCGGTGACGGCGATGATGTCGCCCGCCTTGCCCTCCGAGAGCTCGAAGCGCTTGAGGCCCTGGAAGCCGAGCACCTTCTGGACCCGGAACTCCTCCTTCGAGCCGTCGAGGTGGGCGAGCAGGAAGCGGTCGCCCACCGCGCAGCGCCCGCTCTCGATGCGGCCGATGCCGAGGTAGCCGAGGTAGTCGTCGTAGGTCAGGGTCGCCACCCGCATGCAGAACGGGCTGGCGAGATCGCTCGGGGCGGGCGGCGCCCATTCGATGATGAGATCGAGGAGCGGGGCCAGCCCCTTGTCGCGCTCGTGGGCCAGATCGCGCACCGCCCAGCCGTCGCGGCCCGAGGCGTAGATGACCGGGAAGTCGAGCTGCGCGTCCGAGGCGCCGAGCGAGACGAAGAGGTCGAAGACCGCGTTGACCGATTCCTCCGGCTCGACCCGCGGGCGATCGATCTTGTTGACCACCAGGATGGCGGGCAGGCCGAGCTCGAACGCCTTGCCGGTGACGAACCGGGTCTGCGGCATCGGCCCCTCGGCGGCGTCGACCAGCAGCAGAACCGCGTCCACCATGCCGAGCACGCGCTCGACCTCGCCGCCGAAGTCGGCATGGCCCGGGGTGTCGACCAGGTTGATGCGCACGCCCTTCCAGGTGACCGAGGTGCACTTGGACAGGATGGTGATGCCGCGCTCGCGCTCGAGGTCGTTCGAGTCGAGCGCGCGCTCCGCCACCACCTCGCCGGTGCGGAAGGTGCCGGCCTGGCGCATGAGGCCGTCCACCAGCGTGGTCTTGCCGTGATCGACGTGGGCGATGATCGCCACGTTGCGGACGTCGGCACGGCGGGTGGTCATAGGACGGTGGCGGCGAAGATGCGCTGGCCGTTCTCGATGCCCTTCGGGGTCAGGCGAAGGACCTCGAGGCTGAGGCGGACCACGCGCCCGTTCTTGAGCATGACCTGGACGAACTCGCCGCCGCCCTCGACCCGGTGGACGACGCAGCGCTGGAAGCGCGGGTGCAGGATGACGTCGCCGGCGTTGAGGTGGATGTCCTCCTCGTGGTCGGCCGCCGGGTCGGGCCGGCGCGCTTCGGACACCGCCGCGACCGCGGCCCAGGTCGGGGTCGGCGTCGCTGTCGGCGCCACGGTCGCCACCGCCGGGATGGGAGCCGGGGCGGGGGCCGGCGATGCGATGGGAGCGGGCGCCAGGATGGGCGCGGCGAAGGGCGTCGGCGGCGCGACGTGGCCGGTCGCGGGCGCGGGCACCTGTGCCGCCACCGGCGCGGGCACGTGTGCCGCCACGGCCACTGGTGCAGCGGACGCCTCTTGCTCGCTCAGCGCCTCCTGCCAGCGGGCGAGCCCGGTGGCGGCGTCCACCTGCCGGCGCAGGACCACGTCGTCGAAGGTCTCGATCACCAGCTCGACCGAGTAGACCACCGCGCGACGCAGGTGGCCGCCCAGCACCTCGACGCCGGCGTCGCGGTCGCGCATCAGCGTTGCCTGGCACTGGATCGAGATGGCGCCGTCCTCTTCCGACAGGTTTCCCGCCAGGTGGAGCAGCTCGAGGCCGCCGCCACTCAGCGTGCGGGCCGGCTTGTAGCGCCGCTGCTGCTGATCGAACGCGGCCAGCTCGGCCTGCTCGAGCGAGCCGATGCCGCGCAGCTCGCCGCAGCGCACGCGATGCTTCTGGCACAGCGCGCGGATGCTCTCGAACAGATCGGTGCCGCGGTCGAGCCTGGCGACGATGCGGCGGCCGCGGCGGCTTTCCGTGCTCAGCATGGCGGCGGTCTATACCACGGTGATTCAGACGCCGCGACAAGCTCGGAGAGGCGGAGCTGTGTGCCAGATTACGTGTCCTGGCACCGGTTTCTTGACTCGGGGTGTCAGGCGGGTGTCAGCTCCTCTGGCGAAGCGGGGTCGCAGAATCACAGTGTTGCTCTTGCTGTCGAACTGTCGACACGCCTCGCTGGCGCAACCGATTGATTTGCCGTGTGGCATGGAGTCTGCTCTTCCTCGGGGAGTGAGTGACGTGACCAAGCGGATGATGCGCGTGGGCGTGAGCGGGATCGTGGCGACCACGGTCGATGTGACCGCGCTCGTCGTCCTGGTCGAGCTCCTGCGAAGCCACGTCACCATCGCCGCCTTCCTCGCCGCCGCGCTCGGCGGCGTGACCAACTTCTTCATCAACAAGTACTGGGCGTTCGCTGACGACGCTCCACTCGAGATCCGGCAGGTCGCCATCTACGCCCTGGTCTCGCTGGTCACCGCGGCGTTCACCGCCGCCGCCATCCACATCCTGGCCGTTCTGATCGGCGTTCCCTATCTCATCGCCAAGGCGATCGCAGCCGCCCTGGTGTTCCTCATCTGGACCTATCCCGCGCAGGCGCGGCTCGTCTTCCCGGACGCCGCCGAAGCCGCCTCCGGCGAGTCCATGCCCGAGCTGGCGCTCGACTCGATCGACTAGCTCGCGCGTTTCGTCCTTCGTCTGTCGCAGCCGCGCGCGTCGCGCGGTGAGGAGACCCCCATGCGTCTCGAAGTCCCCCGTCTGCCCATCATCACCCTGTCGATCATCGTCCCGGCCTACAACGAGGAGAAGCGCATCGCGCCGACCCTGGCCGCCTTCGACGACCACCTGCGCGGGCTCGGCCTGCGCTACGAGATCCTGGTCGTCGACGACGGTTCGTCGGACGGCACCGTCGAGCTCGTCCGCCGGATCGCCAGCGAGCGGCCCGCCGTCTGCTGCCTGCCGACCCGCCCGAACAAAGGCAAGGGCCACGCGGTCAGGGCCGGCATGCTGGCGGCGCGCGGCCGCATCCGGGTCATGGTGGACGCCGACGGCTCCATCCCGCCCGACCAGCTGCCGGCGGTGGTAGGGCCGCTCATGGCGGGCGCCGCCGACATCGCGATCGGCTCGCGCTACATCGAGGGCGCGCGGGTCGCCGAACGCCAGCCGCTCTGGCGCCGCGCCTGGAGCCGGCTGGTGAACCGGGTCGTACAGCGCACACTGGTGCCCGGCGTGCGCGACACCCAGTGCGGCTTCAAGGCGTTCACCGCCGAGTCGGCGCTCGCCGTCTTCCAGCGCTGCCGCATCGACGGCTGGGCCTTCGACCTCGAGGCCCTCGCGCTCGCTCATCGCCTCGGCGCACGCGTCCTCGAGGTCGGTGTGACCTGGCAGGACGACGCCCGCTCGCGGGTGAACCCGGTCAAGGACTTCATCAAGGTCATCCGCGAGTGGCGTCTCATCCGCTCCAACTTCAAGAGCGGCGTCTACGGGCTCTTGCCGTCGGCCTCGAGCTGACCCGCGGCCACAAGTGCTCCCAGCTCGAGTCGTCCGTAAGCCGAGTTCTGTTCCGGTGTTGCCACCGGCGGCAGCCATTCCTCTAGGCCCGCCATTGCTGTCGGGCTCGTGCGACCAACCCGGAGCCATCGCGCGGGCCACGCGGCTCCTATCTGGTCTTGCTTCGGGTGGGGTTTGCCCTGCCTTCCCCGTCACCGGGGAAGCGGTGCGCTCTTACCGCACCATTTCACCCTTACCCGGCAAAGCCGGGCGGTTTGTTTTCTGTGGCACTTTCCTTCGAGTCACCTCGACTGGCCGTTAGCCAGCACCCTGCCCTGTGAAGCTCGGACTTTCCTCCCGTGCCCTCGCGGGCACCGGCGGCCGCCTGGACGACTCCAGCCGGGAGCCAGGACAAGATGATCGGTCGCGCCCGCGAAGTAAAGCCCCGACCAGCTACTTGGCCGGTTCGGCGGAGCTCTGCGCCGGGGCGTCGTCCATCATCTCAGGCCGGTAGAGCAGGCGCTGGCAGCTCGGGCACGTCTCGATGGAGGTGCCGCGCGCGATGATGTTCGACAGCTGCGGCGGCAGGCTCATGAAGCAGCCCTTGCAGCTGCCCTCCACCACCGGGACCAGAGCGAGCCCGCGCCGCTTCTGCACCAGCTCGTAGCGGCGCAGGAGGTCGCGCGGCACCTGCGAGGCCACCGCGCCGCGGCCGCCCTCGTGCACCGCCATCTCCTTGCGAAGCTCGGCGACCTTGACCGCGACCTCGGCCTCCTCGGCGGTCACCTTCTCGCGGAGCGCGGCGACGTCGCTCTCCCGCTGGGTGAGGCGCGCGCGGGTCGCCTCCATGGCGTCGATGACCTTCACGAGCTCGTCCTCGCGCTCGGAGATCATCCGCCGCTTGTTCTCCACCTCGCGACTGGCGGCGGAGAAGTCCTTGGTGTTCCGGCTCTGCTGCAGCTTGGCCTTCGCCTGCCGGACCGCGTCCTCCTCCCGCTTGATCAGCTCCTCCTGCTCCACCCGCCACTTCTCGGTCTCCGCCAGCTGCGTTCGCTCCGTGGTCAGCATCGCCTCGAGCCGGGCCAGGTCCTGCTTCGCGGGCTCGAGCCGCGCGGGCAGTGCGTCGATCGATTTCCTGACCTCGGTGAGACGCGAATCGATGACCTGAAGCTCTCGAAGTAAGCGAAGTTGGTCTTTCAAGGTACCTCCTGGCGACGACGCGAACCGGGCTGCTCCGAGTGGGCCCACCTGGGCTTGAACCAGGGACCAGCCGGTTATGAGCCGGCCGCTCTAACCAACTGAGCTATGGGCCCGTGCGAGTATCACAGAATGCGGCAAGTTACATGGTCACCCTGGCATTTGCAACGGCCTCCGGGGCTGCGTGATAACCTGCAAAGCATGACATTTCCGGGCATCGCCTGCCGCGTAGTCGTGGTGGCGGGCGCCGCCGCCGCCGTGCTCGCGTCCGGATCGTCGAACGCCAATCGCCCCGACGATCCGAACGCCGGCGGCGGCTATTCGGCGCCGCCCTCGCAGCCGATGGACGCCGCCCAGGCGCTCGGCCTGTGGAAGACCAGCTTCGGGCCGGTCAAGATCGAGCGCGACCCCGAGGCAGGCGACAAGAACCTGCGCGGGGTCTGGGTCTACGACCGCGCCGGCAAGCAGGTCATCGGCTACTTCTCCGGCCCGCTCGACGGCAATGTCCTTCAGTTCCGCTGGACCGAGCCCGCCAAGCCCAGCGACCTGGTCGGCGACGGCTACCTCGTGTTCGACCCGAACGGTCAGTCGTTCACCGGCCGCTGGTGGACGACCGACCGCGCGCGCGGCGGCCCCTGGGACGGCCGGCGCAAGGACGCCCCCGGGGGCGACCCCGACCGGGCCAACACCGCGCCCGACGGCGAAGCCCCACCTCCGCCGGGCGAAGAGCCGCCCCCGCCGAAGGAAGGCCCCGCCGAGCAGGCCCCTCCCCCCGGCGAGGAAACCATCTAACCGCCAAACGCGCCAAAGTCAGAATTTTCTGGGTTCAGAAACCAGAAAAAACTTTGGCGGCCTTGGCGGTTCAACCCGGTTCGGGGCTGGGTGGACTAGGACTCGACGAAGGCCTTGAGGCGCTTCGAGCGCGAGGGGTGGCGGAGCTTGCGCAGCGCCTTGGCCTCGATCTGCCGGATGCGCTCGCGGGTGACCTCGAAGTCCTGCCCGACCTCCTCGAGGGTGTGGTCGGACTTCTCGCCGATGCCGAAGCGCATGCGGAGGACCTTCTCCTCGCGCGGCGTGAGGGTCGCCAG
>Ga0111538_10000938_pt1 | contig 40529 bp, 36 predicted proteins | sample SoiMethybrSBSTD1_FD_79669 | JGI IMG/M metagenome (GOLD analysis project Ga0111538, IMG submission 79669) | Bulk soil microbial communities from a Populus tree surrounding site in Tennessee, USA - Soil MetaG P. TD hybrid SBSTD1 (version 2)... | ecosystem: Environmental > Terrestrial > Soil >...
GCCCTGATGCGGCTAGAGCCGCTGCTGGTGGCAATCGTCCCGCCGCCATCCCTCCCCTCGGTTCCGGAATCGCCGCCCGAGCCTGGCGGCACAGGAGCAACGCGTGCCCAGACTGTCGGCAGCGGCAATTTCGTTCCCTCTCTTGCTGTGGGCGTGCGGCGGCAGCTCACCACCGGCGGTGACCACGCCGCCCGAGGCGTCGCTGGAGCCAGAGCCCGGTCAGCTCGACACGCAGCAGGTCACCCACCTGTCGAGGCGAACGCAGTGGACGACCGGCTCCTATGCACTCACGGACTCGCTGGCAGACGGCATCGACGGTTACCTCGGGGAACTGCTCGACCCCGCCCACCGCGATCTGTTCACCGAGACGGAGGCGCTCGGCCTGATCGCGGACGCCGACCACCCGACAGAGAGCGAACTGGTCCAGTGGTGGCTGCACCTGATGGTGAAGTCGCGGGTTCCGTTCCGCGAAATCATGGCCTTCTTCTGGCACGACCACTTCGCGACTTCGATCGAGCGGTTCGACCGCTTCAGCCGCTACCTCCTCAAGGCGCAGATCGAGAAGCTGCGCTGGTTGGGCACTGGCGACCTGCGCCAGCTGCTCTACTTCATGTTGACCGACCCGGCGATGCTGATCTGGTTGAACGGCGTCGACAACACGCGCGAGCAGATCAACGAGAACCTGGCCCGCGAGTTCTACGAGCGGTTCACACTGGGTGTCGACAACGGCTACACGCAGGCAGACATCCAGGAGACGGCGCGCGCCTTGACCGGCTACCGGGTCGAGCGCGACCAGCAAGCCCAACTCGATCGCGTCGTGTTCGATCCGAGTCGTGCCGACACTTCGCCGAAGACCATCTTCGGGCGCACGGGCAACCATGGGTTCCACGACGTCGTCGACCTGGTGCTCGCCGAGCGGCCGGTGGCGGAGTTCATCTGCAAGCGCCTGTTCGAGCACTTCTGCTACGCGGATGCGCCGCCCGAAGTGGTAGCGCAGTTGGCCGCGAAGTTGCGCACCAGCAACTACCACATCGCGCCAGTGCTGTACACGATCCTGCGCTCGCGGGCCTTCTTCGCCGCGCGGTCGCGCGAGTCGCACCTGAAGTCGCCGGTGGAGATGGGCGTCGGACTGCTGCGCACGACGCGTTTGGCGCTGCCGCTGTCGATCGTCGATTACTTGCTGGCGTCGCAAGGACAACGGCCCTTGGCACCACCAGACGTCGGCGGTTGGCCGGATGACGACGACTGGCTCGGCGCAGGCAGCCTGGTCTTGGGCAGCCAGTTCGCGCACGCGTTGGCGACCAGCCGGGCATACCAGGCGCAGCACTACACGCCGATCGATCTGCTGCTGCCGGTCGTGTCCGAGCGAACGGCCAACGCGGTGGTCAGGTCGCTGGCCGACCGGCTCGGCCTCGTCCTCACGCCCGACGAGATCGCCACCTACGAACAGTATCTCGACACCCAGGCCGTCGAGGTGGGCACCGAACTGCAACTCCAACACGATACGTTCCTCGGCAACTATCCAATGCACGTGAGCGAACGTGTGCGCGGTCTCCTGTTCCTGCTGACACAACACCCTTCCTACCTGCTGCGATGACAGTACCCACTGTGATGAAAGGGCCCGCCCAGATCTCGCGCCGCGACTTCCTCTCGACTGGCGCTGCCTTCCTTGCCGCGAGCCATCTCGAACTCGGCCTGCCGCGGACCACCGACGGGTTCATCACCTTGATCAACCTGGTCGGCGGCAACGACGCCCTGAACACGCTGGTGCCGACGCGCCTCCAAGCCTACGCGCTGCAGCGACCGGCAATCGCGATCGCGCCGGCGGCCGGCCTGCCGCTCGACACGGGTCCGTTTGCAAACTCCGACTACGTGCTGCACCCCGCGATGCCGGCGCTCGCGAGCTTGTATCGCGCAGGCTTCGTCGCGTTCGTGCGAACGGTCGGCTACGCGGGCGCCAATATGAGCCACTTCTCCTCACAGGACGTGTGGAGCCGCGGTGCCGTCACTCCAACCCAACCCGACAGCGGCTGGATCGCGCGCTACAAAGACCTCTATGCGCCAGAGGCAATCAACGTCGTGGCGTTGGGTCTCGGCCAACAGCTCGATTTCCGAGGCGGCACCACGCCATCGACGTTCTCCCTGATCCCGGACCCGAGCACCCTTCCTCCGTACACGTTCACCGGCGACCTGCCCTTTCGGGCCAATGATCGTCTGCGATTCCAGGTCGCCGAGCAGGTGGCTCTTCGCGCGCGAGCCGTGGGCTTGCCCGAGCGGGCGCGCGTCGCCCAGCTGGCGATGTGGGATCAATTCCGAGAACTGCGCGGAACGACCCCACCCGTGGTGCCGCCAGCGTATCCCGGAACCAGTCTCGGCTCGGTGCTCAGCTCCTCGGCCGAGATGTTGCGCGCTGCACGGCCGGTCAAGATCTTCTATGCGCTGGGTGGCCAGGCGGACGCCTTCGACACCCACTACGATCAAGGGGGTGTTGTCGGCCGACATGCGGAGTCGCTCGCCGTCGTCGACGCGGCGTTGGCCGCCTACGCGGCCGACTTGCAGCAGATGGGCGTTTGGAATCGCGCCGTGATCGTGCTGTTCTCGGAGTTCGGGCGCCGCAACGCATCGACTTCCACCGGCACGGACCATGGCACGGGTGGTCTCATGATCCTGATCGGCGGCGCGGTGCGCGGCGGCATGTATGGGCCGGACCTGACCGAGGAAGCGGTCAGCGCGTTCACCCTGCCCATGCTGGTCGACTTCCGGACGGTCTACGAAGAGCTGCTCTCGCGTCACTTGGAAGTCGACTCCGCGCCGGTGTTCACCGAGACGTACAACCGGCAGCCGTCGTTGGGCGTCATCTTGTAGCCTGCAGGTGCGTAGCATCGCGCCCGGGCGCGAAACCGCGACCATGGCGCCGATGGGATGGCGGGTTCCATCGCTGCGCGAGCCGCTTCTCAATCGCGGCTATTGCGGCTGGTCGTTCCTCAACAGAGGCAACGGACCGCCCGATGTGAGCGACGGGAGCAATCCACTTTGCTCCCGTCGGAGAAACCATGTCTACGTTCACCAAGGTCCTCGGCATGGCCACGCTGGCGGTGGTCGGGGCCACACTCGGCGCCGCGGGCGGCGAGCTACTGTTCCTCGGCGACAAACCGCCGGCGCCGCCGCGCAGCATCTGCCTGTTGTTCGACGTCAGTGGCTCGATGGCGCAGCGCATCCGCAACAAGCAGGACCCGATCGGGCTGCGCACGCAGCTGCAGGCGCTGCAGGACGCGGCCGTCGGCTTCGCCGGCCGGCAGAACCTGCGCAACGACTCCCTCGGGCTCGCGGTGTTCTCGACCTCGGCGCGCGTGATGACGCCGCTCGGCCACAAGCCGCAGGAAGTGTGCGATGCGATCGGGAAACTGCAGGCCCAGGGTTCTACCGACCTCGCCGGCGGCCTCGACACCGCGCGCAAGATGCTCGAGGGCGCCCGCGGCGAGCGCTGGGTCTTGTTGTTCTCCGACGGCAAGCCGGAGGGAATCATGCCGAAGCGCGACCCGGAGAAGATGGCGCTCGAGTCGGCCCTGCGCGTGCGTGCCGAGGGCATCCATATCGTCGCGATCGGCACGGGCCTCGCCGACGAGGTTCTGCTGCAGCAGGTGACCGGCGCGAAGGAGAACGTGTTCGTGTCGGCGCCAGAGCGCCTGGCCGAAGCGTTCGAGCGCTCGGAACAGTACATCGACAGCCGCCAGCTGCTGGCCCGCAGCTCGCAGACGGCCGACTTCCGCAGCGGCCTCGAGCGCGCCGCGTTGTGGGCCAGCCTGATCGCGATCGGCGCCGGGCTCGGCATGGTGACGTGGCAGAACCGTCACCTGCGTCGCCGGTCGCTGTCGGCGAAGGACCTGTTCTGCGTGGTGTTCGGCGGCGTGCTGACCGGATCGCTGGCCGGTGCCGCCGGCCAGAGCCTGTATTGGGCGCTCTCCGAGCATGACCTGCTGGGCGACGCCGCGCGCACCGCGGCCTGGATCGTGCTCGGTCTCGGTTGTGGCCTCGGCATGAGCCTGTTCGTGCCCAACTTGAACCGAAAGCGCGCCGCGGCCGGCGGCATCGCGAGCGGGCTCGTCGCCGCGTTCCTGTTCATGGTGGTCGTGCCGGTGCACGGCGACACGGTGGGGCGGCTCGCGTCCGCGGCCGGGCTCGGCCTGTTCACGGCGATCGCCCTGATGCTGCTCGAAGCGACCAACAAGAAGGCGTGGCTCGTCGTGCACTGGTCCAAGAAGGAGCAGTCGACGCTGTTGCTCGGCGCGACGCCGATCGTCGTCGGTCACGGCAAGAACGCGCACATCCGGCCCTCGCACGACCCGAGCGGCGCGCCGGTGCTGATGCAGATCCGGTGCGAGAAGGACCAGGTGATCGTCGAGGAGCAAGGCGGCCGGCGCCGGTCCGTCCGCGATGGCACCCGGCTCGATTTCGGCCGCATCGCCGTGGAGGTGCGCATTGCCGCGGCCGACGCGGCGCCACCTGCGCCCGCCGTGCGAACGAAGCCCGCGGTCGGAACACCCGCTGCCACGCCGAAGGTGGCGACTGCCGCGGCACCCGCCGCACCGCCCGTGCGCACGTCGCCGAAGGTGCCGGTAGGCACGCCCGCGGGCAGGCGCTGAGTCGCGGCTGGCCGGCTGCCCCGAGGCCTTTCGCCGGCGGGCAGACCGGCCTACAGCCGTGCCCATGACCATCCTCCAAACGCTCTCCGACGAGATCGCCGCAGTCGTGCAGCGCGTGCGCCCGGCCGTTCTGCACTTGCGCACGCTGGGCCAGGGCCGCGGCGGCACGGGTTCGGGTTTCCTGTGCGGCCCGGACGGCCAGGCACTCACGAACTGGCACGTCGTGCACGGTGCCCTCGCGGTCGAGGCGACGTTCCACGACGGCCGCACCGCGGTAGTCGACGTGCTCGGCACCGACCCGACGACCGACCTCGCGGTGTTGCGCGTACCCGGTGCCGACGTGGCGCCGCTGGCCCTCGCCGATTCGGCGAACCTGCGCGTCGGCGACTTCACGCTCGCGGTCGGCTGCCCGCACGGTCTGTCGCACTCCGTGACGGCCGGCATCATCAGCGGTCTCGGGCGCGCGCTGCCGAGCTCCGACGGCCGCACGATCGAGGACATCATCCAGACCGACGCGCCGCTCAATCCCGGCAATTCGGGCGGGCCGTTGCTCGACGCGCAGGGCCGCGTCATCGGCATCGCGACGGCGATCGTGTTGATGGCGCAGGGACTCTGCTTCGCGGTGCCGGCATCGACGGCGCTCGTCGTGCTGCCCGAGCTGCGCGACCATGGCCGCGTCGTGCGCGGCTGGCTCGGTGTCGCCGTTCAGGGCGTCGAGATCGCGCCGACGATCGCGCATCGGCTCGGCCTGCCGTCGCCGCGCGCGCTCGCGGTCGCAGCGGTCACGCCGGAGTCGCCGGCGGCGAAGGGCGGCGTGCAGAAGGGCGACCTGCTGCTCTCGATCGCGGACCGCACGATCCGGGGCGTCGGCGATCTGATGGCCGGCCTGCCGCGCACCTCGATCGGCGCCCAGCTGCGCATGCGGCTCTTGCGCGACAACGAGATCCTGAAGACCACCGTGACTCCCGTCGCGGCGCCGGTCGCGGCGGCCTGAGGCGCCGACGCAGCGAGCGAGGCCTCGGGTCTACGGGAGCTTCGCGAACATCGCGAGGAAGTCCTTCTTCCAGCGCTCCGGATCGCCACCGTTCAGGTGCGCACGGAACAGGAACTCGCCGTCCTTCGGGTCGATGATCGCGTAGTAGGGCATCGCGAGGTTGCCGATCAGTTCGTCCTGGAGCGCGCGGTGCTCTTCGAACTTCGTCTCCGGGACCACATTCTGGCCGTCCATGTGCAGGCGGCTCTCGACGAAGCGTTCCTTGAGCTGGGTCGCGACGGCCGGATCACGGAAGGTCACGCCTTCCACGATGCGACAGTTGTTTCATGTGAAGCCAGTGAAGTTGACGAGCACGTACTTGTGTTCGCGTTTCGCGAGCTCGATCGCTCCCTTGTAATCGTCCTTGACGATCGTGTGCTCCTCGATCGCCCGCAGGCGATATGGCGGCTCGAACGCGGTCATGATCGGATCGAGCGCGAACCCCATCGTCCCGAACAAGCAGTAGAACGCGAAGGCCAGGCTCGTGATGCCGAACGTCGTTCGCACCCGCGACGTGCCGACGACCGGCTCGCCGCGGTGCCCGAGCAGCCCGAACAGGAACAGCGCGAGCAGCACGAACGTGAACGTCCACGCCATCAGGAACACCTCGCGCGGCAGCACCTGCCAGTGCAGCGCGAGATCGACGTTCGAGATGAACTTCAGCGCCGCGGCGAGCTCGACGAAGCCGAGCGACACCTTCAGCGTGTGCATCCACTCGCCGCTCTTCGGCAGCGCCTTCACGCGGCCGGGCAGCATCGCCAAGAACACGAACGGCGCGGCCATCGTGATGCCGAACACCGACATGCCGAACGCGACGCGGCCGTAGCCACCCTCGGCGACGCCGGCGAGCAGCGCACCGACGATCGGTGCCGTGCACGTGAACGACGTGATCACGAGCGTCGCGCCCATCAGGAACACACCGACGAGCCCGCCGGACGTGCTCGCTTTGCCGGCGGCGTTCGTGATGAACGCCGGCAGCTGCAGGTTGAAGAAGCCGAACAGCGACAGCGCGAACACGACGAACGCGACGCCGATCACGAGGTTGGTAGCCCAGTGGCCGGCGAACGTGATGATCGGCCCCCCCACCGCGACGCCAACGAGCACGAACATCAACACGATGCCGACGCCGTAGGTCAGCGCGAGCGACAGCACCTTGCCGTGCATGCGATCCGCCTGCTTCGTGAAGAAGCTGAACGTGATCGGGATCATCGGATACGTGCACGGCATCACGAGGGCGAACAGTCCGCCGGCGATGCTGAGCAGGATCAAGCTCCACCAACTGCCGGTCAGCGCGTTCTCGTCGCCGACGTTCTCGAGCGTGTATCTGGGCTCGCGCACCTTCGGTGGGTCTTCGGCGTGTTGGGTTCCGTTGCCGACTCCACCGACCCGTTCGGCCCGCGCCTCGCCGGCCTCGACGGTCAGCGTCGCCGCGAACGCACCCTCGGTGGCCGGGTCGCACGACTTCTCGTCGCAGACCTGGTAGTCGAGCATGCCCTTCACGGGGATCGCGCCAGGCGCCGTGCCGGCCGGCACACGCAACACCTGCTTGACCTGGAACACGTGCGGCAACGGATACGACTCCATGCCGAACTGCTGCTTCTTCTCGCCGAGCGGGATGTCGGGGGCGCCGACGAGCTCGAGCTTGCCGCTTTCGATCTTGCCCGCGTCGAGACTCACGGGCGTTTGCGTCGTCTCCAACGTGCCGTAGGCGTGGTAACGCTCGTCGATCTTGACGTCGAGCACGAGCGTCGCCGTCTCGCCGGCGCGCACCGTCGCCGGGTCGAAGCTCGCCTTGATCTGCACCTTCTCGTCAGGAATGAGCTTGAGCCCCGGCTTCGTGCCGAGCTCGGGCGGTGCGGCCGGCGACGCCGCGGCGCCCGCCTGCACCTGCAGCTTCGCGCTGAACTTCGCGCCGGTCGGCGGCAGGCACTTGTTCGCGTCGCAGATCTGGTAGTCGAGCGCGCCTTTCACCGTGACGTCGCCCGCTGCCATGCCCGCTGGCACCTTGATCGCCTGCTTGACCACGAACTCGTTCGGCAGCGGGAACGACTCGCCGATCGCGGAGCTGTGTGGCTCGCCGGGCGGGATCTCTGCCTGGCCGACGAGCTCGAGACCCGCGAGCTGCAGCTTCTTCGGCGCGAGCGCGACCGGGATGTTCACCTTCTCACGCGTGCCGTACGCGTGCCAGCCGTCGGCCACTACAGCACTGAGCACCAGCGTGACCGTGTCGCCGGGCTTCGCGGAGGCCGGCTCGAACTTCGCCTCGAGCGAGAACTTCTCGTCGCCGCGCTGGGCGGGAAGCGGCGACAGCAGTGCCAGCAGCAGACTCAGCAGCGAGAGCCAACGTATGCGCGCGTCCATCGGGGCGGCGATGATACGAGCCCGTTGTGCTCTGGCACGCAGCGCCGCGAGGAAGTTTGTGCGGAAGGCAGAACCCGCGACGCCATGGCGCCCGGCGCGCCATCGTGCGGGCAGCCACGTGGTCCGCTACTTCCGCGGATTCAGGTGGATCTGCGTGATCGCGGCCTTGGCCTTCGCGGCGATTTCGGTGTCCGCGTCGGTCGTCCACTCGATCAGGAACGGCAAGGCCTCGGGCACGCCGAGCGCGCCGAGCGACGTGATCGCGAGCAGGCGCTGTTCCTTCGGGGCGCCGGGCTTTGCCTGCAGCAGCAGCTTCTCGGCCGCGGATGCGGCGCTCGCATCGAGACCCTTCAAGATGCGGTCCCAGTGCGCCTGCTGCTCGTGGTAGAAGCGGATGCGCGTCAGCGCGTCGGCGGCGCTGCTGCGCACCTGCTCGTTGGCATCGCGCAGCAGCTCGATCAGCGCGGGCACCGCGTCCTTGCTGACCATCGCGCCAAGACAGCTCGCCGCGGCCTTGCGCACCTCGTCGTGGGCGTCCTTCGTGAGCGGCAGCACGAGCTTGTCGCCCGCGGCACCGAGACGCGCCGGGATGCCTTGGATCGCGAAGATGCGCACCCCCGGGTGCTTGTTCTGCAGCAGGCGCTCGACCTCGATCGGCGATGCGATGAACGTCAACTTCTGGGGGGGCTCGATCGGCGAGGCGATGAACGTCAACTTATGGGCGGCCTGCAGCGCGCACTCCTCGTCGTCGACGTCGAGGCACTTCTCGACCAGCGCGCGTTCGCGCGTCACGAGTTGCTCGTCGAGGTGCTCGAGCACGAGCAGTCGCACGCGTGGCTGTTCGTGCTGCAGCATCTCCGCGACCCAGCCATGCAACGGGCTCTGTCCGCTCGTGCTGTTCTTGACGCGCTCGAGGACCAGCGAGATCCAACTGAACTGGGCTTGTCGCTCGCCGCCGTTGCGGGCGGGCACACCGGCCACAATGCGAGCGAACGCGCCGAGCAGCCGGTCCGGGATCGCGGTGGACGACCAGAATTGCGGCTCCTGAGGCTTGAAGTTGCCGGCGATCTTCTCCAACACGCCGATGACCTGCTCGTCCGTGAAACCGTGCGGTGGATCGGGATCCTGGTAGAGCAGGTACTGCAGCGGGCTCAGCAACGGATTCTCCGCCTTCGACGCGTACGGATGGTGTTCCGGCCGCCCCAACGACGACGTCTTCACGACGATGTCGAGCGCAGGCACATCGCGCATCGACAACAACGCGAGCAGCGCCTGGAGGCAGTGCTCCGGATACTGGGCGCCACCGAGCGCCGCTTTGCGCAGAGCGACGCGAACGTTCTCGGCCTGCGTCCTGCGGCCCAGCATGACGAGCGGCCACGCGATCCAGTCCGTCGCGTTCTCGTTGAGAGCCGCTTCGGCCAGGATCCAGTCGGCGGCTTCCGGATGACCGGTCTTCGCCATCGAGTAGCAGAAGCCCTTCACGCCGTCTTTCCAGTTTCCAGAGGCGCGGGCTTGCTCGGCCTTGTCGCGCAGCAGGGGGAAGGCGTCCTGCGGCAGGTCCGCGTCGACCAGCATGTTCAAGATGTGTTTCTGGTTGGGCCGCGAAGCGTCCCAGCGCGCAATCACATCCTTGGCATTGGCCGCAGTGATCTTGCCCTGCAGCACACCGAGGACGTCGTAGCCAAGCTCGACCCAGGCGAGCACGGTCGGGACGACGTCCCCTTCGAGCACGGCAGCGACCTCATGCATCAGCGCAACGAGCCACTGCTTCTTGCTCGGCTGCGGGACGTTCTCCGGCACGGGGCCGAGCGTCCTGGCGCAGGCGTCCACTAGAGGCAGCAGCCGCCCGGCCTCCGCCGCGGTGAATCGCCGCGGCGGGGCACTGCCAGATTGAAATGGCTTCGAAGGGGGCCATGAAACGGACGTCACGCTCTGCATCTTGGGCAGCTCGCGCAACAGGAGCTCGACGCCTTCGACCGAGGTCTGCGACGTAGACGTCATCAGGAATCGCTGCGCTGCACTGCCGACTTCGGGATCCGTGCTCGTGAGCCATTCGCGAACGACTGCATGGACCTTGGCCAGACTGCCTGGATCCGAGTCGAACAATCCGGGCTTCGAGGCCCACTCGAGCATCCGCTTGCGGCCGGCTGGCGGCCCAGCAATCGCCGCATCCACGATCAGGGCAGGTTCGAATCGCTGCGACAGCCACTTGTCGCTGCTGATGCCGGACTTCAACAAGGCCACAGGGACCTCATCGCTAGGATCGCCATCGCGCAGGAACGAAGCGGCGATGGACAACAGCTTCGGCGTCGTCGCTTGCCAAGCCGCCACCGCGATGGCGCGGCGGAACTCGAGGCGCGGGTGCTTCGTGCAACCCGCGAGGAACTGCTCGGCAGCGTCACCGCCCATGCGCCACAGGAAGCCCGCCAGTGCTGAAATCCCCTGCGTTGTGCCGGGCTCCTTCTTCTCGGCCTCGGCTTGCAGCGCCGCAATGATCTCGGGGATCGCAGGTGCGCCGATCCACAACAAGTCCTCGGGGTTGAAGTACACTTGGTGCAACACGCGCTGCACGAGTTCGCGCGCCTTCTCGCGCAGCGCCTTCTCGCGCTCGACGTCCTGGGCCGGTGGCCGCGCCCCGAAGTCGTCGAACCCGATCTCGCCCGCCTTGGCCGCGGCGTCGAGGAACGGCTTCGCTTCGGCGGCGCGGTCGAGCCGCTGCAGCAGCGTCCCGAGCCGCAGGTTGGCCTGCGTGCGCGCGGCCTCCGACAACTTCGCGTCATCGATCGCCGCGCGATACAGCTTCTCGGCCTTGCCAAGATCCCGCTCCTGCTCCTCGACCGCGATGATCGCAGCGAGCTCGAGCTTCGGATCCTTCGCCTGCTGGACCTTCCCCTGCTGGGCCGCGAGCACCGCGGCGAACGTCAACACGACAGCGATGTGTTTCATGGTGCGCATGAGACCCCTGCATCGGAACGTCCCGGTCCGCGTGCGGTCAGTTCGGTGTCAAGCATCGGTCAAGCCTCCGGGCCTTCGACGAGCCGGTAACCGACGCCGTGAACGGTCAACAAGAACCGCGGCTGCTTCGGATCCGGCTCGATCTTCTGCCGCAGGTTCAACATGTGCGTGTCGATCGTGCGATCGCCGACGAACTGGTCGCCGCCCCAGACTTCCTTCAAGAACAGCCCGCGCGACACCGCGCGGCCGCCGTGCTGCCGCAACAGACTCAACATGCCGGCTTCCTTCGGCGACAGCGTGTGCGTCGCGCCCCCACACACCACCGTGAACGCGGCGAGGTCGACCCTCGCGGCGCCGAGCGCGAACTGCAGCACGCCCGCGGCCTGCGGCCGCTCGCGCCGGCGCAGCATCGCCTTCACGCGCGCGAGCAGCTCGCGCAGCGAGAACGGCTTGCTGACGTAGTCGTCGGCGCCGAGCTCGAGCCCGAGCACCTTGTCGCCCTCTTCGCCGCGCGCCGTCAGCAGCAGCACCGGCGTGTCCGCATCGCGCGCCCGCAGCTCGCGCAGCAGCTCGAGCCCGCTCGGCCCCGGCAACATCACATCGAGCACCACGAGGTCGTAGCGGTTGTCGCGCAACGCGGCCCGCGCTTCGTGTCCGTCGGCGGCCACGTCGACCGCGTAACCCTCCTGCCCGAACGCATCGCGCAGTGCTGTGCGCAGCGTGCGTTCGTCCTCGACCAGCAACAACCGGAAGCTCATGACGGAGTCTCCATCGCAAACGAAAACGTGAAGCAGGCGCCGGGGCCGCCGTCCGCCGGCGAACCGCAGACGAGGTCGCCGCCGAGGCGGCGTGCGATCGTGCGCGCCAGATAGAGTCCGATGCCTATCCCCGGCGTGCCGCCGTGCGCATGCGCGGCGCCGCGCACGAAGCGTTCGAAGATCCGTTCGCGCTCGTGTTCGGGGACGCCGGGGCCGTAGTCGCGCACGTCGACGACGACGCGGCCCGCGTCGAACCGCGTGACGACGTCGATCCCGCCACGACCCACTCCGTACTTGCGCGAGTTGTCGAGCACGCAGACCAGCGCCTGTACGAACGCGCCGCGATCGAGCCGTGCTTTGACCTCCCCTTCGAGCCGGTCCAACCACGACACGCGCATGCCGTCGCGCTCCCCCACGGGCGCGAACAAGGACATCGTCTCGCCGATCACCTCGCGCACGGACACCGGCCGCAGATCGTAGGCGCGTTCGCCGCGTTCGAGCCGGCCGAGGTCGAGCACGTTCTCGATCAGCACCGACAGCCGGCCTGCTTCGCTCGCGAGCATCTTGTAGTACTCGACCTCCCGCCCCGCGGCGCGGCCTTCGGCGAGCATCTCGCCGAGCAGCCGGATCGATGCGAGCGGCGTCCTGAGCTCGTGCGTGACCGTCGTCAGGAACTCGGCGTGCGCGCGCACGGCGGCCGCTTCGCGGGCAGCCGCGCGGAACTGCAGCCGCGCGGCGAGTCCGAACGCGAGCAGCAGCACGGCGGTGATCGCCGGCAACAACCAGCTGCGTTCGCCGAGCGAAGGACCCGAAGCCGGCGCCAGCCCGCGCAACCGCGGCACGCCTGCGAACGTGTCCGAGGCGGTCCCGAGCTGCGCCTCGACGAGCCACGGCCACTCCGGCACCACGCCACTCCTACCCGCCCCCTTCACCACCGCGAGCCACTCGCCGATCGACAAGCGCGCCGCGTCGTGCGCGCCGTCGTCGCGCGGCAACGACCACAACAGCTCCTCGCCACCGACCGCGAACAGGCCGTCGCGCGCAGCGTCGCCGAGTGCGCGCCACTCGCGCGTGGCAGCCTGCAGCAACTCACGCCGCGCGCGCACGGCTGCGGCCGCGTCGGCGCGTTGCAGGTCCACCGGCAACCCCGCATGAGCGAGCTCGGGCAGGAACGGCACGAGCCGATCGGCCCAGGCCGGGCTGCTCCCACGCTGCAGCCGCAACGCGGCCGCCACGGCATTCGCGAGGTTCGGGTTCGCGAGCCTGCTTCGATCGAGTTTGTCGATGCGCTCGTCGAGCTCGCGCAGCAGCGCCGGCACCTGCTCGGCGTCGCCGGCGCGCGTGTGGTGCCACGCCGCGGCGGCCAGGACTTCGATGCGCTGCTCGGAAGGCAACGGCTGCCGCTCCAGCTCGGCGAACTCGCGCGAGGCCGCGGCCATGTCGTGCGAGCCGAACTCGGCGCGAGCCGCGCGCGCGAGCCGATCCTCCACGACGAGGTCCGTGGGCGGATTGCTCAACAGATCGAGCCAGCCCACCGAGTCGTCGAGCTCACCCTGCGACCGCAACACCAGCCTCTGCTGCGCAGGAACGCAGGCGAAGACCGCCGGCGACGTCGCGGCCGTGCGCAGCACGCGCTCCGCGAGCAACTCGGCGCGTTCGCGTTCGACGCCGCGTGCGTGCGCCTCCAGCTGCAGCGTGTGCCAGAGCAGGAACGACAACACCGCAACCAGTGCTGCTCCGAGCAGGAGCAGCACGGCATGCAGGCGGCCGCCAGACTGTGCGCGAACGTCGATGGCCGCACGATAGGCAGCCCCGACCGAACGCTGTCAAGAAACGGTCAAGCCGGCGCGCGGCGGAGTCCCGGGCCTCAGAAACTACCGACCGTCGACCTGACGCCGTTCGACGTGAGGATGCCAAACGGATTCGCGGCCGCATCGAGCCACACCGCCTGCGCGAACAACTGGAAGCCGAGCAGCGGCGTCGAGCCCGGGATCGCGAGCGAGCTCGTCATGCTGAGGCCCGGCACGCCGAGGTTCGAGATCACGCTGCCGACTGCCGGCCCGACGTCGACGTGAGCCAAGCAACCCGGCGCGCCGATGATGCCGAGATCGATGCCGGGCAACGACGCCACCGACAGGAACAGCACGCCGACGTTGAGTCCGGTCTCGTTCGAGGTCGTGTAGTTCACGGTCGCACCGAGCACGGGGCTCGGCGAAGCATCCAGCCCCAGCGGCAGGGTGTCAGGCACCATCAGCAGCGCGGATTGGAACGTCGTGATGTCGATAGGGCCCGTGTCGGGGGACGGCCCACCGGGTGAGAAGCCGATGACGTGTTCGTCGCTCGTGTTGCTGCCGATCACGCCGCTCATCGTCTGCCAGACGTAGTTGACGTTGCCCGTGGCAGTGTCGAACTGGATCTGGAACCGGCAGCGGTTGACGACCGGCGCCGTAGGCGTGCCCGGCCGGCTCTCGACGTCGTCCCACGTGAAGATCGCGAGGGTGCCGACCTCTTCGAATTTGATGGTTCCGCTGCCGGCCTCGGATGGGTCGTAGTCGTGCCAGGAGAACCAGGCGGTCTGTGGCACGTTCAGCAGCGTCGGAATGTTCGGAAACCTCGAGCTCGGGACCGTGTTGGCCGCCACCGAGATGATCCCGTTGTGATTCACGTACATCGTCTGCGTGGCGCCGCCCGGGTAGATCATCGGGTTGGTCAGTGAAATCGGCGTCTCGGCCTCGTCTGTTGCGGGCAACTGGGCCGCGGCAGCCGTCGGTGCGATGAACGCAACGGTGCCAGCAGTGAGCGCATAGCCGCTGCCGAGATACACCAGGCTCAGCGATCGACCGTTCAGGAGCGAAGGCGAACCCGAGCACGAGAAGCGCTGATAGAACGAACCGCCAGTCGCGTAGCAGCCATTGCCATACTTGACGTTGCTTGCGGGACCGTGTGGGACTGCACCCAGCGCATAATGGATCGCTCCACGCCAAACGTAGGGAAGGGGCTGCGGGCCGGCTCCGAACGCGAACGGCTGCGTGTTGCCGGCAAGCAACGTCAGCTCGGTGTTCTGGTAGTACTGGTTCGTGCTTGGACCACCACCGCCAGGAACCACCGTGCCGTTGCCCCCGAGGAAGATCGGTCTGACGCCGACGTAGTGGATGGCGACGCCATAGGTGTTCGGTTGCAGCGTGATCCCCGTCGTCAGCGAGACCCGGGCCGCCGCATAGACCCCCACCGACGTGACGGGTCCACCGGCCGCCAGCGTCCACGCGCCTGCGTTTGCTTCGTTGCCGACGTAGGTCGTGATACCGGGATTCGTGATGAACACCTCCACCGTTCCCTGCGGGCCCACCGGCTCGTACAGAGCGACGTCGAGGCCCTGGATCGTGATCGGCGTGTTGACGACGAGATTGAAGAAGAGGTTGGGACTTGGACAACCAGTCCAGAGGTACTGGTTGCCGGTCGGCTGGAGCGTCGACAGCGGTGATTGGGCGCCTGCGATTGCAGGAAGTGCGAGGGCAAGAATGAGTGGGAGCTTGTTCATGGGGCCTCGAAGTCCGGATGTCATCGAAGGGAGAGGGCGGACGCGCTTGACCCCTGGAGAGTAGCAAGCGCCCTCGACCACCGCTCCGGCCACGACCGAGGTCGCGAGAATTCACGCGTGGCGTTCGCCAAGACGTAACCGAGGCCCGCCGCGCGAAAGCCGGTGCCGCGCGGGCACGCAGGCTCGCCGTGGGTCAGAGCCCGAGCGCGTGTCTCGAGGCTCGATAGCGGTTCGCGCGGCGCAGCAACGGGCGCAGGTCAGAAGCGAACGCCGCCGCCCAGCATGATGCCGGCGATCCTGATGTCCGCGTGGAACGTGTCGTCGTCGATGACGCCGTCCCCATCGATGGCGAGGTGGCGGCAACCCACCCACAGATCGAGCACCTCGGTCGCGTGCAGGGTCACCATCGCGTCGATGTCGACGAACCTCGCGGTCACCTCGTCGAGGTCGGCTTCCATGTAGCCGACCTCCGCCATGCCGCTGACGATCCCGATGTCGGCCGCGGCCCGCAAGACTGCGAGCGGCACGGGCGCTTCGAGCTCGACGAGCTCCGAGGCGAGGCCGTTCACGTTGCTGACCTCGAAGTCGAAGTAGTCGGCCGCGAGGCCTGGCGAGATCGTCCCTGGCCCTAGCTCGATGTCGAACACGGGGGAGGCCTCGAGATCCGACAGCTCGAAGTCCGAGTCGACGGTCGCACCGGCGCTCAGCAGCGGGTTGCCGCCGAAGTTCTTCGTGAGCGTGCCGGTGCCCTTCTCCTCGAACTCGAACCCCGACACCGTGAACGCCGGCACACCCGTGTCGAACGTTGCCCGGCCGTAGAGCAGGCCCTGATCATCGCCGAGGCCGAACGCGCTGTCGATGTCCTGGCCGATGTCCGCCGAGGTGCTCCCCGAGGCGAAGCCGACGTCGCCATCGAGGGCCCATTCCGCATACCCGAGCTGCCCCGCAGCCTTGAACTGATAGCAGCCCGAGAAGAGCAGCAGTGCAGCCGGCAGTGAGAGCGAGTGGAATACCGTGGATCTGATGGATGGATTCACGGGACGTAGGTCAATGAACGCGTTTGCAGGTTGAAGTCGATAGCGCTGCCGCGCGAGCAATGAGCATTGGGGGGCCACCTTCAGGCCGGGGCCTCGGGCAAAGACTATCTCAATGAATCCGGATTGCGTCGTGCCGTCGTGGATTGCGCGGCGTGTTGCGAACGCACGCGCTGCGCATCGCGCCGCGTGTCAGCGACCGACCGTTGCCATCGCCACCCGGCTCGTGTTTGCAGCCGCGGTGGCGATGGCGCTCGTTTCTGGACAGCGGTCGATCGCGCGATCGCTGCGAATCAGAAGAGCGTGATCCGCAGCCCGTTCGAGAAGACCAACGGCAACGGTGCCGCGCTTCCCGCGTCGAACACGGCGAACTGCGATCCGATCACCATGCCAGCGAGCGCCGGATTGGGCGGGATCGGCAGGTCGAACCACACGTGGCCGCTCGCACCCGTGGTGTGCAGCGCTTGCTCGTTGCCGGTCCCCACGAACACGGTTGCCGTCAGCAACGGATCCGTGTGCAGATCACAGCCCGGCGTCACGGGGATCGGAATGCTGACCCACGTGGGGTCCGTGCCCAACACCGCGAGCCCGAAGCTGCCGGCCGGGAACCCCGTGCCTTCGAACTGGAAGCTCGTGTTGCCGACCTGTGGCGCGTTGTTCGTGAACTCGGCTGGCGTGCGTCCCAGCGATGACGCGCAGCCGAACCCGACCGGCGTCACGTTCGCCGCATCGAGCAGGTTGCAGAAGCCGCGCCATTTCGGCGCTGCCATCGTCGGTTGGAGAGCCCACGCGCCTCCCGCGAACAGCGCAGTGGGCGTCATGGTGCCGCCGGGTTCATACGGCAGCCGGTTGCCGCCCGACTCCCTCCAGACGAGCCAGTAGGTCTGCGAGGCATTGAGCACGACGATGTTGTCGAAGCTCGCACCTTGCCAGAACGGCGTCGTGGTGGGTTGGTCCTGCCACGTGCCGCCGCCGAGTCGTGACTGCGGCAGGAAGATGAAGTTGGTGTCCCAGATCTCGAGCGTCATGTAGCCGCGAGGTGACCCGAACGGCGTGCTGTTCGTGAAGATCTGGGCACCCATGAGCACGAGCGACGTGCTCGGCGTGAACTGCCAGGCGTAGACGCCGGGGCCGCCAAAGCCGAAGGCCGTGATGGTCGAGCTGACGCTCGTGTTGGCGTCGTTGAGCGAGATGCAGGGCGGCGTCTGCGCGGACAGCAGGGGGCTCAGCAGGCACGCCGCGAGGAGGGAACGGTGGATCATGGTTGGCGAGGTAGGCCCACGTCGATGGGCAGGTGGAAAGGGGGGAGGCACAGAAGACAGAGACGGCGCAGTCCTGTCCAGGCGCCCCGACTGTCAGGCGCCGGTAGTTTTCCTCGCGCCGCAGATCCACCGTGCCGCCCGGAGCAGCCCCACCGGGCGCCGACCAGATCCTCGCTCAGCGGCGCGTGACGACGACTTCGAGATACTCGCTCGGCACGACCAGCGACGCCGGACCCGCCACGTTCCTGCTGTCGAGCAGCTCGGTCAGCTCACGCTCCAGCGCGCGTGCGTTCTCGGCGGGCAGAGTGGCGAACGCCTTGTGCACCGGTCCGTACCAGTTGCGGAAGACCTCGATGAAGTGCGCGGCCGACCGATACCGGAAGTTGAACCGCCGCGGCGTCACGCTGATCGCAGCGGCGTCACGGCCGAACAGCGAACGCAGGTGCAACTCGACGCCCCAGAGCGCCGGCGACTGCAAACCCTTCGGTGGCGGCAGCTGCCGGCCGAGCACCTTGAACATCTGGCCGACGAGACTCTCGGGCGTCCAGTTGCAGAGACCGATGCGCCCGCCGGGGCGGCAGACTCTCGACAGCTCGGCCGCCGCCGCGGCCTGGTCGGGCGCGAACATCACGCCGAACGTGGACACCACCGCATCGAAGCTCGCGTCCGCGAACGGCAGCTTCTCGGCGTCGGCGACCTGGAACGTCACGTTCAGGCGCTCCGCGGCGGCCCGCTCCGCGCCGCGGTCGAGCAGCTCGGACACGTAGTCGGTCGAGGTCACGCTCGCGCCGCGGCGAGCCGCGGCCAGCGTGGCGTTGCCATTGCCGGCGGCCACGTCGAGGACCTTCTCGTCCCAACGAAGGTCACAGGCCTCGGCGAGCAGCTCGCCGACGAGCTGCAGCGTGGTTCCGACCACCGCATAGTCACCGCTGGCCCACGCGGCCATCTGGCGGTTCTTCACTGCAGCGAGATCGGGAACGGATGGTTGTGAGGACGTCGCGGACGCGGTCATGGCAGGCATCTCCTTGGCATCGGGGTTTGTTCGTGTGCTCGTGATGGGCACTGCTCGAGGAGGATCCTCGCAACGCCGATGTGACGCGGATTCCCGACGCCCTCTTTGCTGCCCCGGGCGCCGCTGCCCGCGCGTCTCGCCATGCTCCCGCAACGCCAGCGGTTAGCCGGCGGTTAGGATGGGGCCGCGTGTCTGCCCCCAGCCAATCGTCGATCTGCTCCGCGACGCGCGGCGATCCCGTGGCGATCGAGGAAGTGCTGCGAGCCTACCTGCCGCGCTTGCAGCGGTTCGTGCACCTGCGGCTGGGTCCGCAGCTGCGGGCGCGCGAGGACACGCTCGACATCGTGCAATCGACCGTGCGCGAGCTGCTGCAGCAACCCGACTTCGAGTGGCGCGGCGAGATCGAGTTCCGCGCCTGGTTGTTCCAGGCGGCGCTGCACAAGATCCTCGAGAAGCAGCGGTTCCACGGCGCCGAGAAGCGCGCGCAGGGTCGCGAGGTGCAGCCCGGCTCCGTGGCGTTCGGCGACGCGCTGGCCGATCTCGCCTCGCCGAGCCGCATCGCCGGGGCCAGGGAAGAGCTGCAGCGGCTCGAGGCCGCGATCGACAAGCTCACCGAGCCGCAGCGCGAAGTGTTGACGCTCGCGCGGATCGTCGGCCTGCCGCACGCCGTGATCGCCGAGCGGCTCGGCAAGAGCGAAGTCGCGGTGCGGCAGCTGCTCGTGCGGGCCATGGCCGCCGTCGGCGCAGCGCTCGGCGACGAATAGCGGCCGGGAATTGCAGACTGGCGCGTCACGAAACGTCCGCGCGCATCCTCCCTCGGGACCAACGCTTTCCCGGCCACTTCGCAGTGGCCCATTCCGACGGAGACAACACATGACGACTTTCACGTGGCCCGAGATCCTGACTGCATCCGAGAAGGTGAACTGGAGGATCGACGACATCCTCGCCGACAACCACCGCTTCGACTTCGAGCGCGAGTTCCTGCCCGAGTCCCTGGCCCGCACGCGCGAGCTCGAGTTCCTCGACCAGAAGGAACGGCTCTGCCTCAACCACATCCGCGCTCACGGCTATCTGTACATGTTCGGCGTCTGCGAGGAGTTCATCCTGCCGTTCGTGGTCGACCACGCTCGGCCCGACCTCGGCAGCGACGACCACCGCACGCGCGCGCTGCTCGGGTTCGCCGAGGAGGAGGCCAAGCACATCCATCTGTTCAAGCGATTCCAGCGGCGCTTCCGCGACGACTTCGGCCACGCGTGCGACGTGATCGGCCCGCCGTCTGCGATCGCGTCGGCCGTGCTCGCGCACGATCCGCTGTCCGTCGCGCTGCTGACGCTGCAGATCGAGTGGATGACGCAGCGCCATTACCTCGACAGCGTCCAGACCGACGGCGCGCTCGACGAACGCTTCAGCAGCATGCTGCGGCACCATTGGATGGAGGAGGCGCAGCACGCCAAGATGGACACGCTGATCGTGCGCCAGCTCGCCGCCGAACGCACCGCGGCCCAGCACGTCGACGCAGTCGAGGGTTACCTGAAGATCGGCCAGTTCGTCGACGAAGGACTCGCGCAACAGGCGCGTTTCGACCTCGACACGCTGCAGCGCGTGATCGGACGCAGGCTCGACGCGAAGGCCACCGAACGTTTCCTGACCGTGCAGCACCAGGCCCTGCGCTGGACCTACATCGGTTCGGGCATGACGCACCCGAAGTTCCTCGGCACACTCGGCGCACTCGGCGCCAACCTGCGCGCGCGGGTCGAGAGCACAGCACCTGCCTTCTGCTGATGGCCGATCGACACGGCGTCGCGGCCGTCCCCGACGCCGTGTTATCCTGTTCGCCCCCGCCGGCGGCCGACCAACGCCATGAACTCGCCAGATCCAGCCACCGGCCCCGAACTGACCGCGGAGATCGAGGATCTCGCGAACGAGATCCTGCTCGGGCCGGACAGCGAGATCGAGACGCGCTTTGCGGCGCTCTGCGCGGCGCACGAAGCGTTGCGGCCCGCCTTGCAGCGGTTGCGCGCCGATTTCGCGCGGGCGGCGCGTCTGCTCGCGGATCCGACGCTCAACACCCTGCCGGCGCCGATCGGCCCCTACCGGTTCCTGCGGCAGATCGGCGAGGGAGCGTTCGGCGTCGTGTTCCTCGCCGAACAGCAGCAGCCGATCCGCCGCCAGGTCGCGATCAAGCTGTTGCATGCGCGGGCCTACTCGGCCACGGCGACGGCGCGCTTCCTCAACGAGCGCGAAACCCTCGCGCGCATGAACCATCCGGCGATCGCGCGCATCTTCGACGCGGGCGTGGACGCCCATGGCCGGCCCCACTTCGTGATGGAGTACGTGCCCGGCGAGCCGCTGCACACGTTCGTCGCCAGACACACGCCGGGCCTCCAAGCACTGCTCGAGCTGTTCCTGCAGGCGTGTGAAGGCGTGAGCCATGCGCACCAGCGCGGCGTGATCCACCGCGATCTCAAGCCGCAGAACATCCTCGTGACCGAGGTCGACGGCCGCAGCGTGCCGAAGGTCATCGACTTCGGCCTCGCGAAGGTGATCGAGGAAGGCGCCGCGCGCGACGCGATGCGGACAGTCGCCGGCGCCGTGCTGGGCACCCCGGCCTACATGAGCCCCGAGCAGGTGCGCGGCGACGCGCACGACGTCGACACGCGCGCCGACGTCTACTCGCTCGGCGTGATCCTCTACGAGCTGCTGACGGGCTCGTTGCCGCACCCACCCGAACGCTATCGATCGACGACGCTCGCCGAGCTGCAGCGCCTGATCGATTCCTCCGACGCGCCGCTCGCGAGCATCCGCGCCGCCGAGCTGCGAGCGCCGCACGCATCGCGCCTGCGCGGCGATCTCGACTGGATCCTGCGCAAAGCGATGGCCAGACACCGCGACGAACGCTACTCGTCGGTCGCGGACTTCGCGGCGGACCTGCGCCGGCACCTCGCTCACGAGCCCGTCACGGCCGGGCCGCCTTCCGTCGGCTACGTGGTGCGCAAGTTCGTGCGCCGGCATCGGGTGCAGGTCGTCGCGGGCTCGATGGTGTTCACAGCACTGCTGCTCGGGCTCGTCACGAGTGCCTTGCTCTATCGGGAGGCGGACGCGAACGCGGTCACGGCGCAGAAGAACCTCGCCGACTTCTGGCGGCTCGCCGACGTCGTCGACCTCGAAGAACTGCTCGCCGAGGAGAAGCAGCTGTGGCCGTCCTCGCCCGAGCGGCTCGCCGAACACGAGCGCTGGCTCGAGCGAGCCCGCCACCTCGTCGCTCGACGTGCGATCCACGCGAGCACGGTGCAGGAGCTCGATGACCGACTCGAATACCCCGCGGTCGCCCGCTCCTCCGCGGCGCCATGCCCCGAAGAGACGCGCGGCGCGCTCTTCTTGCGCGACCGGCTGAAGAAGCACGTGGCTGCGCTCGAGGACTTCGCGCGCGACGGTGGCGTGCTGCGCAGCGTCGAGAACCGCACCGAGTTCGCGCGCACGGTCCACGAACGAACCGTTGCGGGGCCGCGTGCCGCGTGGGATCGCGCGATCGCCGCGGTCGCGTCCTCGCCGCGTTACGCCGGGATCGAGCTGCGTCCGATCACGGGCCTCGTGCCGCTCGGACCCGATCCGGGCTCGGGGCTCGAGGAGTTCGCGCTCCTTCGATCCGGCAAGGTGCCCGTGCGCGCGGCGGACGGCAAGCTCGTGATCGGGGACGACACGGCGATCGTGCTGATCCTGCTGCCGGGCGGGGACGCCGTGGTCGGCAGCCAGTCCGAGAACCCGGAACACCCCTACTTCGATCCGCACCGCACGGTGATCGAGATGGACGCCGCCGAGGTCCACACCGAGCCGTTCCTGATCGGCAAGTACGAGCTCACGCAGGGCCAGGTGCGTGCGCTCGGCGTCGCTTCGCACAGCATGAGCTACGTCGGCCACCCGACCATCGACGGCCCTCCGGTCTCCGCGCGCCACCCCGAGGAGTCCGTGGTCGCGCCGGTCGCCGAGGAATGGTTGCAGCACTTCGAACTGCGCCTGCCGAGCTTCGTCGAGTGGGAGGTCGCTGCGCGCGGCGGCTGCTCCACGATCTGGATCGCCGGGAACGAGCCCAACTCGCTGCAGGGCTACGCGAACGTCGCGGACGCGTCCTTGGGCGAGCACAGCGAACACGGGCGTCCTTGGGACGGCAGCGTGCGCGACGGCTTCGCGTCGCACGCACCCGTGGGCACGTTCCTGCCCAACCAGTACGGGCTGCACGACGTGCTCGGCAACGTGGCCGAGCTGGCGGTCGGAGAGCTCGAAGGGCGAGCCGGGCTCTCGTATCTGGCGCGCGGCGGCTCCTACATGCTGCGGCCGGTCGAAGCGCGCATCGGGTCCGTTCGCCTCGTGCTGCCGAACCAGACGACACCCGAGATCGGGGTGCGGGTCGCGCGCAGCCTCCCTCGCAACTGATCTCGGTGAAGGCCCGCCCCAGGGGCACTGCATCATCTCGATCAGCCGGTGCTCCCCGGAGCGTTCCCTGGAGCCGGCGTGAGTTGCGGAGGTTGGGGGATTCCTCGCCCCCGCCACGCTCCCGGCGGGGAACCTGCTGCGAGCGTGCCGCTTCACTGGCAGGCTTTCGAGTGGAGTCAGCGGCACCGCGCGGCGCAGCTGTTCAGGCCGATTCCGGCACCGGGATCTTGCCACTGAGCAGCTTGAGGAAGAGCCAGGGCTTCCGTTTGCACAGGGCGGCGATGGGCGGCTCCTCGGGCAGCGGTCCCATCGCCTTGCCACGCGGCTCGGGCCACTGGAAGGGCAGGTCGATGACCGCGCCGTACGAGTCTGCGGCCGCGAGTGCTGCGAGCGTCGCGCGGAGCACCGCGGCCTGCCCGGCAGCGTCGCCCACCATGCCCATGGGTCGGCTCAGCGGGTACTCGATCGCGGCGACGCGCGGAGCGCCGGTGGCCGCGGTCAGCGCCGGGATCATCGACAAGCAGATCGTCGCGATCCCCGCGGCTTCGATCTCCCTGGCGGCAAGTCCCACGGACCTGCAGCAGAACGGTCAAGCCGGAACAAGGATGGTGGCATCCACTTCCTCCGACTTCATCTGCGCGACGATCTTGGGAACGGTCTCCGTCAGGAACTCCTCGGCGTCGAGCAGGTAGCCCATGAACGAGTAGTGCGACGGCGCGACCGAGCCGACCAGGCCCGCCTGCTGTGCCTCCTCGAGCCGGCGAAGCGGCAAGACGCAGTCGAGGTCCTGCTCGCCATGGCGCGTCTCGATGTGCATGTGATAGAGCCGCACGTCACGCTCGGTCGTGCCGCGCGGCAGGACGCGGTGGCTCGGGTCTCCCCACCAAGGATTCCGGCGCTCGCCGTCCCGATCGAACGGTGGCTGGTCGTGGCGGGCAATGCCAGCGCTCGAGATCAAGGCGATGCGCGCCTCGACGAGCGGCTTCTCCAGTGGCGTCCAGACCGGCGGGCGAACAGGTTCGCGGTCGGACCAGGCCTGCATCACCTTGCGGGTCGCGAAGTCGAGGAACTTGAAAGAGTCCATGGCGCCTCCCGGACTGGGCCGCTGGCGGCGCTTCGATGATCCTGCTGGCCGGAGTGCCGTCAACCGGGCCGAAGGGCGGTGTCGCAGGCAGAGCCGTCGGATCACGCGCGCTCCATCCCGATCAGCCGGTGTTGCCTCGATCGAGCAACGCAGCGAGTGCCACGAGTGCGCGCCGCAACAGCATGCGGCAGGCAGGTTCGCTCTTCCCGAGCGTGGCCGCGATCTCGGCGTGGGTCTGGCCCTGCAGTCGCGCCATGCTGACCAGGGCGTCGTACTTTGTACCCGCGAACCAGACGACACCCGAGATCGGCGTGCGCGTCGCGCGCAGCCTGCCGCAGAACTGACCACCAACAACGACTGGCATCGGGAAGGGCCGAGCTCGAGTCATCGGAGAACCTCGATCGAGTGGGTCTTGAACGTGCAGACGACCGCCGAGCCGGGCTTCAGCTGCAACTGCTCGGCAGCCTGCGGTGTCACGTCGACGTGCAGTGGCACGGCCGCCTCGATCACGAGCCGCACTCGCATCTCATCGCGCGCGACGGCCAGCACCGTGCCCGGCAGGCGGTTGCGCGCGCTCGAAACAGACGCGGGGCCCGGCGACTCCAGAGTGATCGCACCCGACGAGACCTGGCACCATACGACCTCGTCCCTCGCGCCGCGGAGGGGCAGCGTGATGCGCACACCCCCGGCTAGCCGCGCGTCGCCATCACCCTCGTTCGTGAACGTCGCGCGCAGGATGTTCGGCACGCCGCCTGCCTCGCGTGACTGACCCAGCACGGAGGCCGTGGATCCCGTCGCCGCGACACGACCAGCATCGAGCCGCGCGACCTGCGTCGCGAGGCGCGCGACCTCCGCGCGCTGATGGCTCACGTAGAGAGCCGGCACGCCGAAGCGATTGGCAACCTCTTCGACGTAGCCGAGCACTTCCCAGCGCGCCTTCTCGTCGAGAGCGGAGATCGGCTCGTCGAGCAACAGCAGGCGCGGGCCCGAGAGCAGCGCGCGGCCGAGCGCGACGCGTTGTCGCTCGCCTCCGGACAGCGAGCCCACACCGCGGCCGAGCAGCCCTTCGAGCCGCAGCGCCGCGACGACCTCCGAGCGCGCGACGCGACGCCCGGACGCGCGGCGCTCCGCGAACGACAAGTTCCCCGCGACGTCGAGATGCGGGAACAGCAGGCCGTCCTGGTGCACGAGCCCCACCGCACGCTGCTGCGGTGGCACGTGCACGCCAGCCGCCACGTCGACGAGGACCCGACCGTCGAGAACGACGCGGCCCGCGTCCGGCGGCTCGAGGCCGGCGATCAACGCGAGCGTCGTCGACTTCCCGCATCCCGACGGGCCGAAGAGTGCCGCGATCCGGCCGGTCGATTCGAACGTGAATGCGAACTCGACGTGCAACGCGAAGTCCGCGGACAACCGCCGCCGCACGTCGACTTCGAGCCGAGTCATCGACGGCTCCTGCGCGCGAACAACTCGCTGGCGACGAGCGCGCCGGTGGCCAGGGCCACGCACAAGAGGGCAAGCCGCCAGACTCCTTCCGCACCGCGCGCTTGAACCTCCTGGAAGACGGCAACGGGAAGCGTGCGCGTCTGCCCCTCGACATTGCCGGCGAGGATGATCGTCGCCCCGAACTCTCCGACGCTGCGCGCAAACGCCAGGATCGCTGCGGCGACCAGTCCATGCCAGGCCATCGGCAACGTGACGTGCACGAACACGTCCAGGCGACTGGCACCGAGCGTGCGCGCGATCGCGGCGAAGCGCCGATCGACTCCTTCGAATGCCGTCCGGCACGCGCGGTAGGCGAGCGGAAACGCCATGACCGCCGAAGCCACGACGCAGCCTCGCCACGTGAACACGATCGGCAGGCCGATCGCATCCAGAATGCCGCCGAGCGGACCGCGCCGCCCGAGCAGGACCAGCAGGGCATAGCCGGTGACGACGGGAGGCAACACAAGTGGCAGGACGAACACGGTCTCGATCAGCGTCTTGCCGCGAAAGCTGCGTGTCGCCAGGAAGTAGCCGCAGGCCACGGCCGCTGGCAGCACGAGGACCACGGCCGCGAGACCGACGAGCGCGGAAAGACCGAGCGCCTGCCACTCCGAAGGGTCCATCGGGTCACTCCACGGGCCGCCGGCCGCGCCTTCCGCGCGGCAGCTCGACCGCGAGGTTGGTTGCCTTGACGGTGGCGACCGCAGGCATCCCGGGCGCGAGACCGAGTGCGTCGACGGCCTCACGCGTCACGAGCGCGACCAACCGGTGACGTCCGACCTGGAGCTCGACCTGGGCGGCCACCTTGTCCTTGAGGACGCGCAAGACGATGCCCGGGAGGTGATTTCGAACCGACTGCTGCGAGCTGTTCTCGCCGCGCGTGCTGTGCCTCGCGAGGAACTGCGCAACGGATCGACCATCGACGCAACGCTGGCGGCCGCGCGTGCGCACACTGCGCAGCGCACCCGAATCGGCCAGGCGACGCACGGTGTCGCTACTGACCGCCAAGAGCTCGGCAACCTCGCCGATTCTCAATGCTCGCACTTGCTGACTCGATCCACGCATGGGCCGGCAATGCTGTCACGATAGTGCTAGTGTTGCCGCACATGCCAGCTTCGCTTGGGCATCGAGTTCTCGCGTATGCCTGCTCCGGCCTTGCGATCCTGTCGGTGTGCCTCACCGCGTGCAGTCCCGACGCGGCGGCCTCCGGCCCCCCCGCCCATCCCGGCGCCCGGCAACACGGAGGCAAGGGCGACGGCACTGGTGAGCACAAGGCCGAAGCGCGCCTCTATGCCGCGGCGAGCCTCACGGACGTGTTGGCGACGCTCGCGAAGGAGTTCGAGCCGATCCGCGACAGCCGCGTCGTCGCGAGCTACGGGGCATCGAATACCCTCGCGCAGCAGCTTCACGAAGGAGCAGCGCCGGGCGTGTTCATCTCGGCGAGCGTGGAATGGGTCGACAAGCTCGCGGGGTGGGACCTCGTCGAGTCCGGAACGCGGGTCGACCTGCTCGGCAACAGCCTGGTCGTGATCGTTCCGAAGGACTCGAAGACACGCCCCTCGAAGCTCGAGGATCTGACCGACCCGCGTTTTGCGCGCATCGCGCTCGCCGACTACACCGCTGTGCCTGCCGGCAAGTACGCTCGGGCCGCGCTCGAGAAGGCGGCAGTCTTCGAGAAGATCCGCGGCAGCGTGGTCCAGGCCCAGGACGTGCGGGCCGCTCTGTCCTACGTCGAGCGCGGCGAAGCCCAGGCGGGAATCGTCTACGCGACCGATGCCGCTGGCTCGGCCAAGGTCGACGTCGCCGTTCGCATCCCGCAGGACCTGCATCCGAAGATCGTCTATCCGATGGTGTTGGTGAAAGGTGCCAACCGACGCGCCCACGAGTTGCACGAGTTCTTGCGGTCCGAGAAGGCCTGGCCGGCATTCGAACGCGCCGGCTTCTCGAAGGCTCGATGAGTCGGAGCCGGTGACGCGTCGCGCGTGTATCCTGCCCGGCATGGCCGCCGATCCCATGCACGACCGCCTGCTCGCGATCACGCTGAAGCTCCCGGGTGCCTACGAGGACTGGCCGTGGGGCAGCATCCACTGCAAGGTGGATGGCAAGATCTTCGTCGGCTGGGGCCGCGACGACGACGGCGAGATGTGCATCGGCATCCGCACCACCCTCGACAAGCAGGCCATGCTGGTCGAGGCCGACCCGCGGTTCTCGATCGCCAAGTACGTGGGCAAGTACGGCGGCATCGACATGAAGCTCGGCGCGAAGCCCGACTGGGCAGAGGTCGAACACTTCATCGTCGAGAGCTACCGTCTGATCGCGCCCAAGAAGCGCCTCGCGGAACTCGACGGCGAGCCCGCCAAGAAGACCGCCAGGAGCGCACGACCGCGGACCGCCGCGAAGGCCGTCGCCAAGAAACCGCTGAAGAGGGCCGTCGGGAAGAACGGTCGCACGCGTCATGCGCCGTGAACTGCTCGCGGCCGTAGTCGCCGCGTTGGCGTCGCCGCTCACAGGGCAGTCGCCGCTGGCCGAGGTCGTGAAGGCATTCGCGCCTTGCGACATCAACGGGGACGGCATCTTCGAAGTGGGACGGCTGGAATTGCTGCACGAGGCAGGCGACGCGAAAGCACCGCTCGTCGTGATCGTCGTCGAGAGCGCCCTGGTCGTCGACGAGACCCCGGGCGAGCGCACGAGGAGACGGGGACCGCCGTCGTTCGAAGAAATGCGCGAAGCCCTGCTGCGGTACGGTGCTGACGTCGCGGCCGCCGGTTTCCGAGCGCTCGTCGTCAGTGCAGACATGCACCTTGGCCCGCCGCATCAGGACGGCCGCACCGTGCTGGCCCTGCGTCGCCTGCTTCAACGCCTGCACGCGCAAGCGCCGATGGCAGGTGCGGTGCTGGTCGGTCACTTCCCGGATGCGCTGCTCGTGCGCACGTGCAACTGGCGCCGCAACGAAGTGCTGTCGCTGCCGGGCAAGGACGGCAAGCCGCTCGCGATCGACAACAAGACGACGAACGTGCGCTGCGTGCCCGAGATCGTCGCGCACCGCTGCGACATCGTGCTCGCGGATCTCGACGGCTCATGGGAGGACGTCTACGTGCCCGGCCCCGCTGAGTTGCCGTCGGTGACCGCGGTGTTCGGCGAGCAGGTGCCCGACGCCGGCGGCGCGTGCATTGCGATGCAGACCAGCGAGCTGCGCGTCGTCGACGTGTTCCACGTGCGCGACGGCGCGGCAGTCGCCGACGGCGAAGCGTTCACGGTCGCGCTCGACGCTGCCGATCGCGATCACGAGTGCTCGACCGCCGACAAGCTGCTCGGCAACCCGCTCGCCCAACCGGAGATCGCGATCTCGCGCATCGACGCGCAAGGCATCGCCCTCATGTGCAGCGTGGAGGACCTGTCGACCATATTCCTCCCGTTCTCGGCGAAGGACCCCATACCGGTGCCCGAGGCGCCGCAGGAACGCAACGTCGTTTGGTACGTGAGTCTGCAACGCCAGCGTGCCTTCCTGATCGACTACTTCGACCGCAACCACGCGTTCCGCACGACGCCGCTACCCAACGCGCAGCGCAAGCCGGCGTCGGTCTCGCATGGGCTCGGCAGCGGGATGCAGTCGCTGCGTGCCGCGGATCCCGCGTGGCGCGAGTTCTCGGAGGCGGGCTACGACGTCGACGCGCCGGACCTGCTCGCTGTGATGCACTGGCTGCAGCGGCCCGCGGTACTGCGCACGCTGCGCGCGCACAGCGATCCGTGGGGTGCGGCGTTCGCGGCGACCGATCCGGCGGCGCTGCAGCAGGAGCTCGGCAAGCCGTGGGCGTGGGTGCGCGAGGGCGGGAGCCTCGTGCCGTCGTGGAACGGGCACAAGGGCGGCCGCGCGGACTACGCGTTCTACCGCGCGCTGCACGACAAGAAGGTGCTGCCCGACAACCCGTATCTGCTGATCCACATGGGCTGCGAAGCGATGTCGCCGCCGGGCTCCGTCGAACATGCGTACGACGACCCGCAGTACGGGCAACGCGCGCACGCCGAGTCGATCCTGTTCTTCACGAGCTGCCTTGCGATCGTCGGCCGCGCGAAGGTCTTCTACGACGAGCCACGCGGCTTCTGCGAAGCGCTCGCCGCCGGCGCGACGTTCGGCGACGCGTGGCGCCGCTACTTCGCGATCGAAGGCGAGGCGAAGAGCTGGAACGAGGTCGGCGACGACATCGGACGCAAGCGTTCGTACTTCTGGTCAGTGATCGGCGACTGGACGCTGCGGCTGCCGAAGTAACCCGGGGGACATCCCACGAACCAGCGCCTCCTTCCCGCGTCGGCAAGGGCATAGTCCGCTAGGTACTGTCACCAGGCACTGCCCAGGGGAGCAGGGGGATTCGTGACCCTTTACATATCGGACAACCGGTCGATACTCCGTACGGATCAAAATACCGAGGTACGTATGACCAGTGTCACGGTCCAAGAACTCAAGCAAGCCATGGCAGCTGTCCTGAAGCGCGTCGGGCTCGGCGAGTGGATCACCATCCTCAAGCACGGCAAGCCGGTCGCTCGTCTCGGCCCCCCGGTGGAGCCTGGGATTCACGTCGGTAGGCGCTTCGGCACGGGAGTGCGCATCACCCCGTTCGGGCGGCGCCTGACCCGCGGCGCATACCTCTCAGTGCTCGCGGACGACCGTGGCGGAGAAGATGAATGAGGCTGCGACTCTACGTCGACACGTCGGCATATCTCTGCGTGCTGCTCGGTGAGGAGGGGGCACCTGAGATCGCAGCGAAGCTCGCCGATGGGGATCTCCACTCGAGCGTGTTGCTCGTGCTCGAAGCACGTCGCAACCTGGTGCTGCTCGCACGAACTGGTCAACTCGCTGCCTCCAAGCTGAACGATCTGCTCGAACGTGTCCGTCGAGACGTGGAAGCGCTCACCCTGAAGGACTTGACTGTGGACCTCTGCTCCGACGCCTCGCTGCCCGCGGTCACGACACCACGCAGTCTCGACCTGGCGCACCTGGCAACCGCGTTGTGGTTCCACCGCCGAGCCCCACTCGACGCCTACGTCACGCGCGACGAGGGACAGCGTCAGTCCGCTCGCGAATTGGGGTTGCCAACAGGGTAGCTCAGGCCGGCAGCGTTCTCGGCGCGGCCCGGCGGAAGCGACGCTGCCGTCCTCGACGCGTCAGCCCATCGCCGCGGCGACGCCGTTCGACTCGCGCCGCCCGCGCCACAGATACCAGAGCGTGATGCCCCAGACCCCCACCGAGAACACGCCCATCAGCACCGAGCCCCACTGCGGCATGCTGTGCGTCAGGAAGTTCGCGACCTGCTTGCTGCCGATCACGACAGGCATGAACGGCTCGATCGTCACGGCCGCTTTCGGGTCGAGCTCGTGCCCGAACTCCCACAACATGCACAAGAACCTGCCGAACGCGGTGACCGAGATGAAGCCGGCGATCATCGACAGGTCGATCATCGTGCGCACGTTGCCGAGCAGCGCCGCGCGCAGCGCGAGCAGCGCCATCGCGGCGAGACCGAACGGCATCCAGTCCAGGTCGCGCAGCTCCTCGCGCGTGATCGGCCTCATGCCGATGTAGTGATTCAGCCCGTTGATCTCCTGCACGTCGTGCCCGCCGTTCCCGCCGACGAGCTTGTACGAGTAGATGTCCATCGCGAGCCCGTTCGGATACTGCGGCGCCTTCATGCTGATGCGCCACAGCGGGAACGCGAAGCTCAACAGCAGTGGCACGATCAGCAGCACGAGCAACCACCGCGCTGGCACGCGCAGCGGCACGTCGAGGAACTCCCAGAAGCTGTCGGCAGTGTTTCTCATGATCGATCCCTCACACGAGGTCGCGTCGCCGGAATGCGGCGAGGCTCCAGACCCAGGCCGTGATGCCGAGCAGCAGCGGCCAGAGGATGCCGAGCAGCAACAGGCCCGTCGACCCGACCTTGTTGGCGATGAAGAACCCGACCGGGCCGAACGTCGACAGCTCGGGCTGCGCGGCGGACAACAGCGCGAGCCTCGCGCACTCCACCGGATTCAGCATCGCGAGCGCGAACACGGCCGACGGCGGCAGGTCCCATTGCAGCATGAGCCCGACGAGACCGAAGTCGATGAAGGCGACGCCGGCGGCCCAGATCAGGATCGTCAGCATCAGCGCCTTCGCCTGGTTGCGCACGAGCGTCGACACGCACAGCCCCAGCGCCACGAAGCACAACAGCAGCGCAGTGCTGACGGCCATGCAGCGCAACAGGAAGTCCCACGGCAGGTCCTGTTCGAAAGCGAAAGCGCCGAACAGCGCCATCACGGGCATCGCGATCAGCAGCGGCACGACGAGTGCCAACACGCGCACGAGGCTCGTGCCGACGAAGAAGCCGCTGCGGGACACGGGATTGCTGAGCAAAAGCTCGAGCGAGCCGTCGTCGCGCGCGGAGTTCACGACCTGACCCGTCGCCGACAGCGCGAGCAGCGGCAGCACGAACAAGAGCGCGTGGCTCCACGACATCAGCGCCCGGCCCATGCCCGTGAAGCCGATCACGCCCGACTCGCGCAGACCCACGAGCACGAACATGGCGGCGAGGATCGTGTGCACGACGAGGCAGAACACGAGCCAGCGCGAGCGCAGCACCTCGGCGAAGTCGAGGCGCGCGACGACGGCGATCTGCTGGCGCAGCGTCATCACTTGTCTCCGTGGCCCGAAGTCCGCGTCAGGCATTTGCGTCGCGCTTCGTCGAGATCGATCGCGCCCGCCGTGCCGGTGTCGACGGCCGCGACGCCGAAACCCATCGGCGTCTTCTCGACCGCCACGAACGCGGCCTTGTCGGCAGCGATCCACCGCTTCTCGCCGTGATGGTGGAAGAAGATCGAGTGCACGTCGGGGTGCTGCTCTTCGACATAGACGAACAGGCAGCCCGGATCGTCGAACGCGTGCGTGTGACCGTCCTTCGTCGTGAGCTGCGCCGCGAACGGCGGCTCGCCGACGTGCATGCCGCAGGCCGCACACGCGGCCTTGTCCCAGACGAGATCGACCGGACCGTCGGACAGCTTGCCGGAGGCCAGGATCGACCAGGCGACCGTGCCGCTGACGACGAGGAGGACCACGCCGAGCAGCAAGAGAGGCAGGATGCGGGTGAAGCTGTTCATGATCGATCTCCTTCGTCTCGTGGTTGCAGGCGCTCGACGTCGCGCGCCATCACGTCGCGCACACATCCGTTCAGGCTGCGGCCCAGCTCGGCGAGCAAGCGCGCGCGCTCGTTCACGGCCAGCGACATGCTCCACCATCCGCCAGCGCCGCGCGCGAACCCTCGCTGCACGAGCCACGCGTCGGCGACAGGGCCTTCGGCCAGCACTTCGACGACGGCCTCGGCGTGGTCGTCGAGATACGAAGCGGCGCTGCCGTGCCACGCGACGCTGCCTTCGGCCAGCACCACGACGCGGTCGACGAGGCGCCGGATCTCGTCGAGCCGGTGCGAACACAACAGCACCGTGACCGACGCGGGCAGCGCTTCGATCAACCGGAAGAACGCGTTGCGGCTGGTCGGGTCCATGCTCGCGGTCGGCTCGTCGAGCAGCAGCAGCTCGGCGCCGGAGGCGAGCGCCATCGCGGCCAGCACCTTCTGCCGCTGGCCGCCCGACAACGCGCGGAACGGACGCCGCGCGAGCTCCGCGAGATCGAGCTGCAGCACCTTCGCGACGTCCGCGACCGCGTCGAACGACTGGCCACGCAGGCCGGCGACCGCACGCACGACGTCGCGCACGGGAGCCGCGAGCCGCGGCGCGATCTGCGGCACGTAGGCCATGCGTGGCGCAAGCTCGCTTCGGTCCTCGTGCACGCGGCCGTCGAACCGCACCTCGCCGTCGACGGCCAGCATGCCGAGCAGCGCGCGCACGAGCGTCGACTTGCCGGAGCCGTTCGGCCCGATCAGCGCCGTCCTGCTGCCCGTGGGGAGCATGAGCGACACGGAACGCAGCGCCTCGACCTTGCCGAAGCGTTTGCGCAGATCGCGCAGTTCAACGTGCATCGCGAACCTCCGGTGTCCACGCCATCGGAAACGGCCGCAGCCGCGGCGAAGGGTCCTGCATGAGCCGCTTCGGCGAGAACAGCGGCATCACCTCGCCGACGAGGTCGGTCATCATCATCGCGGGCGCGCCGTGCAGCAGCGCGAGCTGGGGGTAGCGGCCCTCGAGCTGCGTCGACAGACGGCGGAACTCGAACGGCACGTCGCCGCGGTCGTCGCCGTCGAAGTCGTAGCCCTGATAGGTGTCGTAGTAGTTGCCCGCGAACGTGCACTCCATCGCGTCGCCGCGCCCGCCGACCTTGACGACGGTGCCGTTGTCGCGGAACTGGTTGTCGATGAACTCGCTTCGCTTCACGCGGCTGTGCAGCGACACCGCGGTCTCGGTGAAGCGGAACACGTTGCGCCGGTAGCGATTCCAGTGCGCGGGGTCGAGCGGCGAGTTGTCGGCGTAGAGGCCCGTCGTGTTCGCGAGCAGCCAGTTGTCTTCGACCGTGACGTCGCCGGACTCCTTGAGGCCGACGCCGATGCCCGCGGGCCCGCCGGCCTTTGCGAGCAGATTGCGCCGCAGCACGATGCCGTGGCTGTACATCACGAACACGCCGACCTCGTCCTCGACGTAGTAGCTGTCTTCGACGACGTTGTCGTGGCTGTACATGAAGTGCGTGCCGTAGCGGCTGCGCACGACCGTGTTGTGCTTGAGCCGATTGCGCGACGAGTACCAGACGACCATGTCGCGGCAGTCCGTCACGACGTTGTCCTCGACGACGGAGTCCGACGTCTCCCACAAGCGGATGCCGTCGCCGCGCAGGCCCATCGCGGGCAGCCCCGTGCCGACGACTTTGTTGCCGCGCACGGTCGCGCGTGTGCAGCGCTCGACCAGGATGCCGAACAGAGTGTCGCGCAGCGTGAGTCCCTGCACGGTCAGGTCCTCGCCCTGCAGATACACGCCGCCGTCCGTGAGGTCGAAGCGCTGGCCGCTGCCCGCGACCGTGAAGCCCGACAACGTGACGCCGTTGGCCTCGACGCGCACGTTCGTGCCCTCTCGAGCATGCAGCACCGCGGTCGCAGGCCCCCAGATCGTCAGCGGCTTCTTGATCACGAACGGACCGCGGTAGTCACCAGCCTGCAGCACGAGCACCGCATTCGCGGGAGCCGCGTCGATGGCCTGCTGCAGCGTGTCACCCGGCGGCACCTGCTGCCCGGTCATCGGTTGCCCGGCGAGCGAGCGCGATGCCGGCTCGGCCGCGGTTGGCGCTGGGCCACGGCCGCCGCACGAGACGACAGCAAGGCAGAGGCTGGTTGCTCCGAGCAATCGCATGGCAGGAAGACATTGGTCCGTGAGGATCGGGGACCAGACGCGCCGCTTGGCGCTACTTGGGTTCGACGAGCAGGTAGCCCGCCATCTCGAGGTGCAGCGCGCTGCAGAACTCGGTGCAGTAGAACGGGTAGACGCCGGGCTTCTTCGCGACGAAGTTCACGTTGCAGTGTTTGCCGGGTTCGAGGCTCAGCTGGATGTTCTGCCCGCTGATCGCGAAGCCGTGCGTCGCGTCCCTGGCCTGCTCGATGTTGGTCACGTGCAGGTGCACCATGTCGCCTTCCTTCACGCGGATGATGTCCGGCGTGAAGTGGCTGCGCACCGCGGTCATGTAGACGTGCACGCCGTCGTCCTTGCGCTCGATGCGCTCCTTCTTGCCGTTGGTGACCGCCGTCTCGTCGACGGCGTGCGTGAACGGGTTCATGCCGATCGGCTTGTAGATCTCGACGGGCTTGATCTTGCTCGCCTTGATCATCTGCGCGTTGTGCGGCTCGCCGAGCGGCAGCGGCATGTCGTAGAGCAGCTGCATCTTGTCACCGCTGATGTCGATGAGCTGGAAGTTCTGCGGCAGCAGCGGTCCGACCGGCGCAAAGCGGTCGAGCGACCACTTGTTCATCGCGATCAGATACTTGCCGTCGGGGCTCACGGTGTCGCCCTCGGCCGCGACGAGGTGGCCGATGTTGAAGTGCGTGTCGATCTTGTCGACGCACTTGAGGTCCTTGAGCGACCACTTCGCGACGACGGTCTCGATGAACACCGACGTGTAGGCGAAGCCCTTGTCGTCGAACGCCGTGTGCAGCGGGCCGAGGCCGATCTCGCACTGCCCGACGATCGAGGTCTTGAAGTCCAGGATCGGCACGCCGTAGGGGTCCTTGCCGACATACTTCTTCTCGCTCATCTGGCTCTGGATCTTGCCGATGTCGAAGACGGTCGTGTGCGAGTCGAGTTTGCCGCCGATCACGATCCTCGTGCCGTCCGGCGTGATGTCGAGACCGTGCGGGCTCTTCGGTTCGGGCACGAAAGCCAGCAGGCCCTCGTCGAGCGCCGTCTGCAGCCGGATCGTGCGCATGCGTGCGATCGTCTCGGTCTTGCCCGCCTTCGCGACGGCCTCCGCGGCGCGCCAGTTGATGCAGTGCAGGTAGTCCATGTCGTTCTGCGAGACACCGGACTCGAGCGGCGGGTTGCCTTCGAGGATGCCGCCGTAGGCGCGCTCGGTGTTGATCGAGTTGCAGAACACCCAGCCGTCGCTGACCTTCTTGCCGCAGTCGGCCAGGTCCTGCATGTAGGGCGGCAGCTCGATCGCGAACGACTCGCCCTCGACGATCCGACCCTTCTTGCGGTCGAACTTCCAGAAGATCATCGCGCCGCGATACCGGTCGTTGAACTGCTCGACCGGCGCGTAGACGCCGCCGAGCGGCGTCGGGTATTGCGACGTCTCGATCACGTAGTCGGTGTCGGGCGTCACGAACGTCGAGCCGTGCTCCGAAGAGATCAGGTCGCTGCCGATGATCTGCGTCGTGACGAAGTCCGACAGGCTGATGACCGCGATGCGCGGATTGCACTTGTCGTTGACGAACAGGAACTCGCCGTCGTAGTCGCCGCCGGTCTCGCTGAGAGCCGGGTGGTGCATGTCGCCCCACGTGAGCTGGTTGCCGCCCCTCATCACCGAGTTCAGCACGTCGCCGCTCTCGTCGCCGTAGCCGTAGCCCTGCCACGGCTCCTGCGTGAAGACGCCGATGTATTTGAGGATGCGCATGCTCGGCACCCCGATGACGATCACGTTGCCGCCGTGGCCGCCCGAAGCGAACGTGTAGTACTCGTCGAAGCGCCCGGTCGGCGTGTAGGTCTTGAGCGCCGCGGTGACGTCCTGCTCGGACAGATCGCGCGCTCGCATCAGCGCGAGCACGTCAGCACCCTGGTGGGCGCCAGCGCCACCGTTGCCGGCGCCGTTGTTGCCACCGCCGCAGGCGGCCAGAGTGAGGCAGGCCGCGAGTGGCACGACACGTTCGAAACGAGCCAGTCGGAGAGTCTTCATGAGGATCCTCGGTCGGTTGTTGGTCTGTGGGTCACTTGCCGCGGAAGTCGCGCACGATCTTCACGAGCGAGGCGACGACCTCGCTCTTTCCCTTGAGCTGCGGGTTCGCCACCATGACCGGGCTCTTGCCGACCGCGGCGCCGCCATACACGATCGTCTTCGCGATGTGGTCGTCGGTGACGGAGTCCTGCCAGGTCACGTCCGCGAACGTGCGCGGCTTCGGGTTCAACGTCGCCGCGCCGGGACCATCGCCGTGCCCCGTGTTGCCGTGACACGTGAAGCACAACGAAGCGAAGATCTCCTTCGCTTCTTTCGCGCCCGCAGCAGCTGTCGCTGTCTGTTTTCCGGGCGAGCCGTTGGCGGTTGCGGGTGGTGTGTAGCCGCCGCAAGCAGCGACGGCCGCGGCGGCACAGAGCAGGAACGAAACGCGAAGGAGACTGGTCATCGGTGACGAAGCAGCGGGGGTCGAGAAGACCGCTGTGCACTCGCCAACGCGCCGCTCGTTCGCGTACTACACCGAAGCAGCCCTCCGGGCCTTCGTTGCCGCGCGTCTACGCCCTTCTGCCCACCGCCTTGTGCGGTCTCCGCTCGCGCGGAGTCCGAGGCCCGCGGCCTCCCAAAACCACCGCGGGCAGCCCGTGGCTGCCCGCTGCTGATCGATCAGCTCTTCTTCGAGCCCCCACGGGGCCCGAACTTCGTCATTCAACCATACGGTTTGGATGTCTGCAGCGCCGGCTTCTCTCCGGCGAGCACTGCCGTGACGGCGTCCTTCACGTAGGGCGTCGCGTCCGTCTTCTTGCCATCGCTGTCGAGCGCGCCCTGATACTGCAGCTTGCCTTCCTTGTCGAAGACGAAGCAGTGCGGCGTCGTCTTGCCGTCGAGCAGCCTGCCGAGCTTGGCGCCTTGGTCGACGAGGATCGTGTGGTTCATGTTGCTCGACTTTGCCTTCTTGCGCAGGTCGGCATAGGGCCGCTCGGCTTCGTCCTTCGCCTCGAACGCCTTGTCTTCGGGCGCGGACCCGATCTCACCCGCGTTCGCCGCGATGCCGAGCACGACGACGCCCTTGTCGGCGAACTCGGCGCTGAGCGCGTTCAGCTTCGGCTCGGCCATGGATTCCCATGGGCACGTCGTCGACCAGAAGTGGAAGACGACGACCTTGCCGCGCAGCTCGTCGAGCGACTGCAGCTTGCCGTCGATCGTGCGGCAGCTGAGGCCCTTTGGCAGCGTGTCGCCGAGGTTGATCGCCTTTTGCTCTTTCGCGGCGGGCACCGGTGCGGGCGCGGGGTCGGCCGGGGGCTTGGGGGGAGGGGGATTCTGCGCGACCAGACAGGTCGCGATGGCCAGTGCGGCCACGGTCATCAGGCTTGGTTGCATGGAAGATCGTTTGGTCGTGGTTGCGGAATGAAGCCGGAAGCCTAGCCACGCGCTCGGTGTTCCTCGCGGCCTGAGCGCGGGATACGAACACGGTGCGTTCACGCTGGCTGCCTCGGCGCGCCTCGTGCCGAGGTAGTGACGGTCGTGACGCCGTAGAATGCAGCGATGTCGTCGCCGCAGCGTCGCCGTGCCATCCCGATCGTGCTGGCGGGCATCCTCGCGGTCGCCGTCGTGATCTGGATCGCGAAGACATCCTCGGAGCCAGAGGTGACAGCACCCGAGGCCGCGCAGCACGAACCAGGCGCGAAGGCCGCCCGCGAGCAGCAGCCGCTGCCCGATCGCACGAACGAACCGCGGACCGCCGTGGCAACGTCGGATCCGACGCAGCCCGCAGCCGCATCGGTCTTGCGCGTTCGCTTGCGCGGCCTGCACCCGAAAGCGCCGTGGACGGCGCCCCTGCATCTCGACGTCGACGGGCGCGTCGCGGGCCAGTGGCTCGATCACGACGCGGAGGCCACGCCTGATGCCGACGGGAGATGTTCGCTGCCGTTGCCCTCCTGGTATCACACCAGCACGGAAGACAAGGGGCGCATCGTGGCCAGCGACCCCCACTATCAAGCACTGCAGCACCGTTGGGAGGGAACGCTCGATCCCGCGCAGGAGCTCGTGCTCGACGTGCAGGTCGTCGCCGTCATCGAGGGTCGCGTCGTCGACCTGCGCGACCGTGCCGTGCCGGCGGCGGGCATCTGTGCGTTCGCGATCCGCGATGGCGAACCCACCGATCCGATACTCGCCTCTGCCGGTACAGACGAAGAGGGTCGTTATCGTCTCGGCGCCCCGCCCGACGTGCCGCTGTTGCTCGTCGCGGTGCCGATCAAGGCAGTCAAAGAGGGCCGGCACGAGACCCCGCAGGACCTCGCAGCGATGCGCAGCGACCTGTTGCCCGTGACGAGGCGGATCGCGTGCACGGTCGGCGTTGTGAGCACTGAGGACTTCGCGCTTCCCGATGCCACGCCGATCACCGGCGTCGTGAGATGGAGCAACGGCACGCCCGTGGCGAAGGCGGCGGTCGGTGCCTTGCGTACCGAGCGCGTGCTCGAGATCGGCCCCGTGGCGGCATTACGCGTGCTGCCGGGCGGCGCGGTGTTGCCGCTGGCGCAGACCGAGACCGACGAGCGAGGACAGTTCAGCCTGCCGGGCGTGCAGGGGACTGCCGTCGACGTCACAGTCGTGCGTCTGCCGGGCGCGCTGCTGCTCGACGACCTGCCCGCGCAGACGACAGCACCGCCGCAGCGATGCGACTTCTCCGTCCCGCTGCCGATCACGCTGCGCGTGCTGAACGCGGGCGCCGCCGTGCCATACGCCGAGCTCGACTTCGAACGCACGGTGAAGAGAGCGGGCGAAAACGGCGAGTTCGCAATCGTGACAGCGCAGCCGCTGCGCGTGCAGGCGAGACACGAGCGGCTGCAATCACCGTGGACACCGATCGAGCCTCGCGCCGCGGGTACGACGATCGAGCTCGACCTCGCGGCGGCGCTCGGCGAGGTCGCGATCGAGTTCGAGGGCGAGTTCCGCGTGCGCAACACGACGATCGCCTGGCGGTCCGAAGACGGCCGCGAGGGCCGCGAGCATCTGCTGCGCGACGACCGCAGCGGACCCTTCCGGCTCTTTCTGCCGGCGGGGCGCTACCACCTCACGGCCGGTCCCGGCGGCGGCGAACGCAACGGCGTCTACCTGCTGCCCTGCGAACGCGACGTCGAGGTCGGCGCCGCGCCTCGGCAGATCACGTTCCCGGCCATGTTCGGCGGCCGCTTCACGGTGCACGCGACGGACAGCAGCGGGCTCTACGTCGGCGGCACGTGCCGCGTCGTCGACGCGAGCGGCAAGGACGTCACGGACCGGTTCTCGGTGAGGACCGAGAACGGCACGGACAAGGGCGCCTGGGGTGAACTGCTGCCCGGCGGCCCCAACGACTTCACGGCGATCCTGCCGGCCGGCGACTACCTGTTGACGTTCGACTTCCGCGACCAGGGCGTGCGCGAACACCGCGTCTCGATCAAACCGCGCGACGTCGCCGAAGTGCGCGTTCGCTTGTGACGCGGTTCTGATTCGGCAGTTGTTCTCGCTCGGAGCGTCGCCGTCGCGCCGTCAGATCTGCACGCTCTTCCAGCGCCCCTTCTTGAAAAGCCAGACCGCGGCAACCGCGAAA
>Ga0111538_10000939_pt1 | contig 40527 bp, 35 predicted proteins | sample SoiMethybrSBSTD1_FD_79669 | JGI IMG/M metagenome (GOLD analysis project Ga0111538, IMG submission 79669) | Bulk soil microbial communities from a Populus tree surrounding site in Tennessee, USA - Soil MetaG P. TD hybrid SBSTD1 (version 2)... | ecosystem: Environmental > Terrestrial > Soil >...
CCGGTTCGGCGGACCGGAGATAGCGATACCTCGCGAAATCGCCGCCAACCCACCCGCTGCGACCGTTGATGCTCCCCAAGCCGTTGGCTGGCAGAAGATCGTGGTTCGGTATACCGAAGGCCAACTCCTGAAGGGATACACGCACGACTTCAATCCGGCGCGGTCCCAGTTTTCGCTGTGGCCGTCTCCGACGGCAAAACCCCAAGACCGGGTCATCGTTCCGCTGGCACGGTTGAAAGGCGTGTTCTTCGTCAGAGACTTCGCCGGCAATCCTGATTACATCGAACGAACGGGCACGGAACACCCGCAGCACGGCCGCCGGATCGAGGTCACACTGCTCGATAACGAAGTGATCACTGGCCGCACGCTGAACTATCGCCCAGACGGCTACGGCTTTTTCGTCATACCCGCCGATCCCCTCGCCAATAACATCCGCGTGTTCATTGTTTCAACCGCGGTTCGCCACGTTCGGTTCCCGTAATCCTCGATCACGGATCACCTTGGCCATCTGACCGAAGCGTGGCTTAACGCTTGCACTGCCGCTGTTTCGGACGGCAAACGTCGGTCACGGGAGGTAAAGATGGGGACTCCACGGGAAATTGACGGTCGCAATCGAACCAACGATCGCTTTCGCACCGTCTCCGAAATGCTGGACAACGGCGAATGCGAGCCGACGAAGGCTGCCGTTCATGGTGTACTAATGGCGACAGTGGCCGTGTGCGCCGCCTACAACACAGCCGCCTGGATCAAGCGCCGCCAAACCCATCTTGCGATCAACGCCATCCTCTATACCGCCGCCGTCTGGTGGGAGCGGTGCCACGTCGTCCACCACCTGCGCTCGTGCCCGCGTCCCAGCTCTACGGTATCCCCGGACACCAAGCTCAAGAATGCAGCCTAGGGACAACTCTGAAAGTGATGATTGTCGTTTGCTCATTGCTGATTCAACGAACGCTCGATCCGTCGCTGCACTTCAGCACCCGACCGTGGGTTCGAGATCAATCAGCAATCAAGAATCAGCAATCATCAAATTCAACTGTTCCTGTAAAACTTACCGCAGTAGAATGAGACAAAGACCAAAGCAGACCAGCCGATAGCGTTGAAACACGCCGACGTCGTGCGATCCTCTATCGGAATTGTTCTTGCACGAGGATGCGCAAATTCCTCCTCCCAATCTCGGGCCGTACAACATGAAACTCTGGCTCCTTGCCTGCGGCGCAATCGCCGTCGTAGCCGCACGTGCGATGTATACATTCAGCAACCGTCAATCTCGCCGGAATCGATTCACGGGCGACCAGGTAAGCAGCGAGTGGCTCGCCACGGCGAAGATTCACGAGGATCACCAGCATTGATCGCTGAGCGCCGAGCATTTGGCGAACGACTGCGCCGACAGCGACGACACAAGAACCTTTCACTCACGGAAATCGCGGCGTCTACCAAAGTCGGGGCTTCGCACTATGCGGCGCTCGAGCGCGGCGACTGCTCGCGGTGGCCCGGTGGGGTTTACAATCGCGCGTTCATCCGCGCGTATGCGAAGGCTGTCGACCTCGACCCGGACGAGACTGCCGCTGAATTCGCCGAATACTTCGAGTCGGCCCCCCCACCGGTTGACCCCCAGGCGGTCGCAGGGCTGGAGGTGGAAGGTCCGTCGCGCCCTCCGCTGCGACTCGGTATCGAGCCCGATCCGTACGAGGCGGAAAAGCGCTTCGTCCGAATCGCCGCCCTCCTGATCGTCGATCTACTGGCCGTCGTTGCCTTGGCCGCAACCGGAATGCTGTTCACGGCTGCGAGCTTCTGGATCTGTCTGGGCTGCGCGAGCATTGGTTATCAGATGGCATCGCGCGTCGTCCGATCGATCCCACGATCGAAGGGCTCGGTCAAAGTTCCCACTGCCACGTCGACCCACGTCGAGCATCCAGAGCCGGCGCAATCTTAAGCGCCTGCCGCGCGCCTCAGCTCGCCGCATATACTCTGCGGCGTGGCGAAAGTGGGCGCCGACGAGTCGTCCGTCGCGCAACATAGCACCGAGCTCCGAAAGGATCTCGGCCTCATCGATCTCACCCTCACCCAGATTCTCTTCGTCGTCGGCTTGCCCTGGGTTGGTGTCGCCGCGAAGCAGGGAACCGCGCACGTCGTTCTCTGGCTGGCCGCGATCACCTTTTTCTACATACCCTCTGCGGCGGTCGTTATTCATCTCAATCGTGCGATGCCTCTCGAGGGAGGACTTTACCAATGGGCGAAGCTCAGGTTCGGCGAAATGCCTGGATTTCTGGTCGCGTGGAATCTCTGGCTCTTCACCATCCTCAACACATCCGAGACCGGTCTTCAGGTCACTCAGTACTTCGGCTATGTCGTCGGTCCTCGGAGTGAAAGGCTGACGAGCGACGTCCGGTTCATCGGCGTTGTCAACGTTGCGATTGTGACAGCCCTCGTCGGCATAACGATCCGTGGTCTGAGTGTCGGCAAGTGGGTGCACAAGGCCGGGGGGGTTTTGATGCTGACCACTTTCGCCATGCTAATCGCGCTTCCGTGGGTGAACCTTGCGCATGGAAGTCTTCGAGAGTTTCACGCGCTCGTGATGACGACGCCGCTGATGACGGTCTTGAGCTTCAATATCGCCGCGAAGATGGGATTCGGCGCGCTGGGAGGGTTCGAGTACGTCGCGATTCACGCCGGCGAGTGCCGAAATCCGGAGCGCACGATTGCACGGTCGGTGATCGTGGCCGCCCCGATCATTGCGCTGATGTTCATTCTCGGAACCAGTTCGGTCCTCGCGCTGGTGCCGATCGATCGCATCGACTTGATCGCACCAATCCCTCAGGTGCTTGCCGAAGGATTCAGGCCGTTCGGATCGGCAACCGTCGTCGCTTCAGCGACGATTGTTGCTCTTCTCTGCATTCGCATGGCGCAGGCGAGCGTGATGTTTGCGGGCAACACGCGCCTGCCGATGGTGGCGGGATGGGACGGACTCCTGCCAGGGTGGTTCACGCGGTTACACGCGACGTATCAGACGCCCGTCAATTCCATCCTCTTCGTCGGGGCGATCACACTGGCGTTCAGCCTTCTCGGACTGATCGGTGTCGGCAAACAGGAAGCGTTTCAGCTTCTGTGGAACGCGTCGGGAATTTTTTATGGATTGACCTACCTGGTGATGTTCGCGATCCCGCTGGCCGACCCGCGAGCGTCCGGATGGCTGAAGGCCGCCGCGATTTCTGGCTTCGCGGCGACCCTCCTCTTCGTGGTGATCTCGATCCTGCCAATCGTTCAGGTGGAGAGCCGATTTCTATTCGCCGCCAAAATCAGCAGCGTCATCGTCATCGCGAATGCCGTTGGCGTCTTGATCTTCAAGAGCGCCAGCAGGCGTCGCTGACAGTCCCTGTCTGCTTCCTTTACTGCTCGCGGCGGCCCTACCGCCGCGCGCTCTCGCTCAGCGACTTCGCGCCTTGCTCGGGCCGCGAGCGCTTTCCCTTTTAGTGATCACCACTTGACCGTAGGCTATTCCGGCATCCATTTCCTTCGGACTGTCCGCGTCAGGCCCTGAAGCAATGCCCGCGAGCGATGCAGTGCGAGAGGTGCCCAACGCGCCGGAGGATGCCGGGTACAACTTCAAGAGCATGGGCGTACACGGCTTGAATTGCCCCAGCACGTGCCGACGCGTGAGTTCCGGTGTACTCATTGGCGACGAGCGGCTGGTAACGCTTTTCCAATTCGCATCCGGTGTCAACGAGTACGTTAGGTTATACCCCCCGGAGTCAGGCAACGGACGCGGGGGCAAACGTAAGACGCCGTCCGAACTCACGGAACAGCAGCAGTTGATTCACCGCAAGCTGCACGATGAGCGCAGTGACAGACAGATACCAGATCCAATGCAATTGGAAGCCGGGCACCTGCGCCAGGATGAATGCTGGAATCCCAACCAGGACGATGCGGGCGAATGAGGCAATGAGGGCGGGCAATGTGTGACCGAGTGCCTGGAACATGCTGCCACCGACGAAGATTACCCCTGATGCCGGAAACGTCCAGGAGACGATGCGCAGGTACTCGACGCCCACGTCGATCACTTGCGAATCCTTTGAGAACACACGAATCAAAGGGGCAGCTTCGAGCTGACAGATGACGGTGAGGAGCAACATGTCGGCAATCGCCATCAGCGCTGCCGCGCGAAATGTCGCACGCACCCGCGCCGGTTGGCGCGCTCCGAAATTCTGTCCGGCGACGGGAGCGACGGAAAAGCCAAGCGCGACGACCGGCATGAAGCCGGCCTGCACGATACGCATGCCAATTCCAAACCCTGCCTGGGCCGCCGCGCCGAACGGACGACTGACGATGTAGACGATGAAGAGGTAGACCGCCAGGAGCAGGAACTCAGCGCCGGCGGGAAGACCAATGCCCAGCATCTTCTTCCACAAGGTAAAGTTCGGCTTCCAGTCAGCGCGAACGAACTTCAAATACGAGTCCGCGGGCAGGAAATAGAACGTGAGCCAGATCGTCGCAACGACGACCGCGATCAGCGTCGAGATCGCTGCGCCGGCAACACCGTACGGTCGATGCGTGACCCATCCGAAGATCAGGAATGGGGCCAGGACCATATTCAGGATCACCGACGCTGTCGACACGATCATCCCGGGCCTGAAGTTGCCTGTGCCGCGAAGGGCCGCGCCCATCGCGACAATGGCGAACTGGAGGGCCATCGCTGGAATGAAGTACAAGAGGTAATCGGCTGCGAGCCTGGCCGTCACCGCGTCGGGACCGAGCGCGTTTACGTAGAGGCTTCTCGTCGCCATGCCGACGACGAAAAACAGCACGCCCACAATCATCGAAAGCACCTGCGACTGATTGAAGATCAGACACGCGCGGTCGCGATCTTTTTGTCCGGTGGCGTGCGACACCAGCGTCGTGATCCCGACGCTGAGCATTTGGGTCACTGCGAGAGTCACAAAGTTGAGGTTTCCCGCGATGCCGACGCCCGCCACTGCTTCCTTGCCCAGCTGGCCGACCCAATAAAGATCGATGAGGAAATACAGCGTCTGAAACACCATCGTCACGAGCATGAAACCAGTGGTTTTGAGCAAGTGACGGGTGAGCGAGCCGGTGGTCAGGTCCTGCATAGGGGTGCGGCATTGTACGCCAGGCCGCGGCCGGTGCTACGATCGATGACCGGGAGGCATCCCGTGACACACGAGGACGGAATTACCGATAACGTTCGGGCGAGGGAGGAAGAACACTTCCGCAAGAAGGACCGCGAGCTGATCGAAAAACTGCGGCAAGCCGACCGCGATGCGAAAGCCAAGCGCGCACTCGAACAGCAGACAGGCATTCACGATCCCGCCATGCTGCAGGATCTCAGAGCGCTCGGGTTCACGCCTGACACCATCGTACTTCTCCCATTCGTGCCGATGCTCCAGGTCGCCTGGGCGAATGCCGGGATCAGCGATGCGGAACGGAGCATGATCACCAATCTCGCACGGACGCGCGGGATTACCGCTGGGAGTGCCGCCGATCAGCAGCTCACCGAGTGGCTCGAACATCGTCCATCCGACGACGCGTTTCACAAGGCGGACCGGCTGATTCGCGCAATTATCGATTCGCCTGGTGGGGGCGCGCTTCACTTGAACGCCGATGAACTGATTTCTCTCTGTGACCGCATCGCCCATGCGTCGGGCGGGATCTTCGGGATCGGACGTGTTTCCCACCAAGAGCGTGAGGCGCTTGCGGAGATTGCGGCCACGATCAAAAAGCGCTGACACGGTGCTATCGTTCATGGATGCATAACACAGCACGACGGGTTCTATTGGCGGCGGCCATTGTCGCGGCAATCGCATTACCGGGACACACCGTCGCCGCACAGGCGCCGGCCTCACAGGCGGCATCACGAAGCGAACGAACGGTCTGGTATTTCTATCGCGTGAAGTGGGGATTCCAGGACGAGTTCGTCGGCCTCTTTCAGCGCAACCACTATCCGGTGCTGAAGGAGGAGATGAAGACCGGGCGCATCAAAGATGTGCGCACGTTCGTGCCGACATACCACGGGGACGGACGCGCTGACTGGACTTTCGCGGTGGTGATCGTCTATCGCGACACGGCGGCAATGGTCGGGCCGTCAAACGATGCTGAGATCGTGAAGCGGTTATACCCGGACGCGGCGAAGTTCGGGCGCGAGGAACAGCGGCGGTTCGAGATCCTCGACGCGCATTGGGACGTGCCGCTGAATGAGCTGGACCTGGACTCCAAAAAGTAAAGGCCAAAGGTAAAAGGGGCCGGTCTCTTTTCCCTTCTACCTCTGACCTTTGACCTTGGCAGCTCACATCTTCTTTTGGACCACTCGCACGTTCGAAGCCTTCTTGGCGCCGCCTTCATCGACGTAGGTCACCGAGACCGTGTCGCCGTCCTTGATGAACTCGCCGAGGGTCGGCTTCCCACCTGTGTCTTCGAGCTTACGGCCTGCTGTGCCCAAGCCCTTGCCCGAGACGACGGTCTTGCTGTCGACGGTGAAGGTGGCGTCGCCGGTCTTTTCCTTGATCGTGAGTGAATTCCCGCTGACGGCCGAAACGACGCCCGTGGCTGTCATCGCCTTCGGCTTTACCGCTCCGTCAGCCTTGGCCGGAGATGGAGGTGGCGGCGGCGGCGCCGACGCAATCACACGCACGCTGTCGGCATGCATTTCGGCCTCGTGGTAGGCGACCTCGACGGACTCTCCGGCCTTGAGCACTTCCGCAATGCCCGGACCAGTCTTTCCGGACGCCTGCGCCTCACGGGTCTTCGTGGCGCCTCCTCTGGCCACCACATTGGTCTTCAGGTCGACGTTGAACGTCATGTCTTTGCCGGCCACGTTCACGGTGATCGTGTTGGCGCCGACGCTGGTCAGCTTGCCCTTGACGGTCTTGGTTTGTGCGAGCACCGGCGCTGCCAATATGAGCACCGCGCACGCAAACATGGCAATAAATCGCTTCATAACTCCCAGGCCTCCGGCGCACACTCTAGCTGGACAGAGCCGGTTTGGCAACTAAAAGCGCTCCCGCCTATTTCCGTCGTGTCCGCGATTGTTTCAAGAGCTCCCGGTGCCAGTGATCTCGGTGACTCGTTACCTGCAACGGGCGAAGCGCGAGCAGGCCAGCCCTTCCGATCGATCGGTGCAGATGTTCGCGTTCGGCAAGGATCGCTTCAAGGTCCTCGTCACCTTTCAACTCGACCCCTGCGTCACGCGCCATGATCATTGCCCGCGCGTGCACCGAGAGTTCAAGCTCCAGGCGCAGCAGGCAGTACATATCGGCGACGATGACGCCGGGAAAACGTTCGCTGAGCTCCCGGAGATACTGACCAAATCGCGTCACGGTGAAATGTTCGGACGTGACGAGCTGCAGCACCTCGAGATCGAGATCCATTCCTGCCCCCATCCACTCACGAATCGCGCGCTCGCTTCGATCGAATGTAAACAGCAGGAGAAGAGGTAACACGATCATGATCAGCGCAGTGAGAATCATGGGTGGGAACGGAAGCGCGTTGAAGCCGGCGTGGATCACGATCGCCGCGGCGAGTCCGGGCAGAAACGCCGACACAGGATGACGGGGAAACCGGTCGCGCATCGCCCGCGACACGATTCCGAAAATCGCTGTCGCCCCTCCGTGCAGCATTGCCGTGCCGAGACCGCGCACCAGCCACAGCGCGAGCGGAGCGGTGCCGAAGACCTGAAGATACGTGATGTTTTCCACCAGCGCGAACCCCGCGCCCACCGAGAATCCGTGGACCGCCGCGTCAACGAGGAATCCCACACGCCCACGCGCCATCAAGCCGATGACCACACTGGCCTTGAGTGTTTCTTCAAGCAGCGGAGCGTCATAGTAGGTCGCGACGTTGCCGGCTTGACCGTCGAGACCAAGGACGTGCCACAGCCACAACGATATGAGTGCCGCGCAACTGCCACCGGCAAGTGTCGCCAGTACGGAACGGATCGGCACCAGTTTGAACCCGTCCATCGTGTAGAGCACGATGAGGAAGCCAACGACTGGAAGGAGAGCCGCCGCGATGTCGGCCATTACCTGAGGATCTTCACCGAGAACATCGCTTCCTGTCGCGGCGCAGAGTCACGTTCGAACGCGGCCGCCGCCCCTGCAGACACGGTGAGCTCGAGCGTCGAGAGAAGACTGAATCGAAAATCGATCTGTCCCCCGATGTTGGTCAACACTCGCCGCATCTCGGCGACGTCGAGGTTCGTCCCGAGCGCGCCGATGAAGACCGCAGGTCTCGCCCACGACGCGTAGAAGCCCGGCTTACCGACCCGGCGAAAGCGCACTGGTGGCAGGTTCCATTCGAGCATCGACTTCACGAAGGTGCGTCCGGAGATCTCATTGAGCGAGGCGCCCGGAAAACTGTACACCTCGCGGTAGCGTTTCTCGTCGCGATGGTCGACCCAGTTATTGCCAAACGCGCCGAAATAGAAATTGGCGAACGGGTCGTCGAGGTGTCCGGGAGAGAAACCTGCCGCGCTTCGCAGCCAGACCGATGAGTGTCCCACCGGCACGAACAGGCTTCGATCGAACGTGCCGTGAAAGATCGGCACGAAGCTGCCGTTGACCTGATTTCCCTGCGCTTCAATTCCCCACTGTCGGCCGGTCTCATCGTCGACGTGCCCGAGCGAACTGCGAAGGTCGCGATCGGTGAGCGCCACGTCAGCGGTGAACAACCGGTGCACGTCGACCGCGACATTCTGGTATTCGGGAAGACGATCCAGATTGAATGCCGCACGCACGCTCACGTCCAGATCGAGGCGGCGTGGCAGATCGAATACGAGCGACTGTTTCTTGCCGACTTCGAAAACTGAACCTTTTCGACTGGTTTTTGTCGGGCCGAACAGATCGTAGAAGTCCCCGGCATTGAGCTCGGCAAAACCATGCCAGTCGTAGCGCTGGTAATTGGCCTCGAGGTGAATGCGCTCAGACTGCGGCAGATCGCCGGCCGGAGAATAGGTCGCCAGAACGCTGGCGCGATTGAACTGCAGCGGATCTGAAAAGTTGAACCGCATTCCTACCGCGCCAGTGTTCTTGTAGCCCTGAACAATGGGATAGAACGACTCGCGCTTGAGGCCGCCGGCCAGACGGTAGGTGCCGGTCGTCTTCGCCATCGTATCAAACGGCACGGCTGCCGGTGATCCAACCATCCAGTTCTTGACGATTGGATGTTCGGCGGCAAGACGTTCGCCAAGAAATGTGATCGCGCTCACGTCGTCCAACGGGCGGCTTTCAATGCGGGCGGGAATAAACCCTGCGCCGGAATAACGAAAGACGATCAGCTCTCCGTTGGTGAGCGGGATCGGACGGAAAAAACCGGTCTCGGCGTTGGTAACCGCATCGAGCTTTTTCGTCGCCAGGTCGTAGCGAAAAATATTTGACACGCCAGTAAAGTACGAACTGCCATACAAGGCGCCGCCGTCGGCGGTGAAGGTGAACCCGTTGGGCACGGCGGTGCCGAAATCAAAACTCGCAATCGGCCTGGCTTCAGGTCCGTTGAGCGACGGGGTCTCGAACACGCGCACTTCCTGCTTGCCACTGATCTCTCCGAACGAGGCGACAATGCGCGAGCCGTCTGCGGAAATGTCCAGGTCGTACATGACAGTGCCATACGGCCAGGTGACGATCTGATTCCATTCCCGGTAGGGCGGCGGGATTCGTACGAGCGTGCAGATTCCGTTGAGGTGGCGGATTCCCCATAGCGACCGATCGGAACGATTGAAGACGAGGTCGCCAATCCTCGCGTCCTTCATTAGCACCTGCTGCCGTTTCGTCGCGGGATCGAGCCGCACCAGATCGCGGAGGGCCGCATTGTCGCGCGTGTAAAACAACACATGCGCATCAGGATCCCAGGCGAGAGAACTCACGGTGAAGATGGTCGGGCCCTTGATATCGGCGAGCTTCTCGATCTTCCCTGTATCGGTGGCGATTGCCGCGACGTGCGACACCACGCCGGGATAATTGAGCGCCGCGTAGAGCCGTTTTGCATCGGGATCGTAGAATGCGCGTGAAACCGATCCGAGCGCGCGGGTCGTGATGTCCTTGACCGGCGTCACCGGAAAGCTGCGAATTTTCGCAAGATTCTCTCGTTGGAATTCGCGCTCGGCTTTCTCCCACTCTGCCCACGCCTGTTCGAGAGGAACGCCAAAGACGTGCTTGAACTGCGCCGCGTAGTACGCGCGGCTGCCGTCGCGGCGCGACACCCAGTCGATCACCTTCTCCGGCGAATAGTGGCGGCCAAGCCACGTCATGAACCGGGTGCCGTACAGATATGAATTCACCTGCGTCTGAAAGTCGATCTGCGTTCCGGCCGACACCAGGCCCAACGGATCGTAGAAAGGCGTGTGGTCGCGAACCATCGACCGAAACACCATCTCGTCGTAACCGCTCTGCGCCCGTCCGAGCCCTCCGGACATCCACGTATCGACAAACACGGCGATGCCCTCGTGATACCAGCGCGGCGAGGCGACACGCGGCGAGGTCAGGAGGAAGTAGAGAATCGATTCCGGATGATCCGGCACCGGCACGACTTTGCCGCCAAAGAGCGATCGGAAGAAGCGGTCGGCCCCACCCGCCTGATCCATCGTCGCAATATGAACCAGCTCGTGGTTCATCAGAATGTTCATGCGTTCGTTGCCGGAGATCGTTTCGAACGCGAAATTGAGCGGCGCGATTTCCACCGTGACGACGTCGCGCGGAACCGTCGAAGCGGCGGCGTTCCCGCTGTCGGAGATATCGGTCAGCAGAAGCATGACAGGCTTCTTCGGATGGAAATCGAACAGGCGACGCTGAAACTCGAGGGAGTTGAGAAACGTTCGCGCCGCATGAGGGACGAGAAATGTCTGCGTCGGATCGAAGTAAACCAGCTGCATTCCCGGCACGGTCACGACGCTGAGTTGCGCGAGTGCGGGAATCGGAATGGCGAGAGTGATCAGAAAAAAGGCAAGCGCCGCCCGGCGCGGCTTGCGGAGCATGCGCGTAAGAGTATCAGGAGCGAGATTCTGGGAAGGTGGCGAATTGGTGAATTGGTGATTTTAGAGAGCGGCGCCCCGCGGAAACCGAAGGGCGCCTCACTTCAGCGAATCACCAATTCAATGCATTTGCCAATTAGTTGCCGACGGCTGCCGCGAAACGTGGGGTCATCAAGGCGCGGGCAAAGGCCTCTTGTTGCAAGGCCCGCGACATCGCCTCGGATGTCATGGCGCGGCCCAACAGACCAGTCGAGACCGCCTGCTGCATCGCGTCAGCGCTAATCGCCTTGCGAAGGGCATCGGCACTGAATACGCGAGCAGCCGCCTCGGTGCGGAGCGCCGACGAAATCGCGCGATCCTTCAGGGCCGCCACGAATGCCGGATCGGCAAATCGCTGCGCGAGGGCGTCGTGGGCCAGGATCCGAGCTGCGGCGTCGTTCCCAAGAGCGTTTACCAGCGCCGGTTCCTTCAACGCTCTGGCCATCGCCACATCATTGTTCGCCGCCTTCTTGGCCGCCTCCACGCTGGCGCCTTGAACTCTGGCAGCATTGTTGAGCGCTCGTGCAACTCCCTGATCCTTCAGCGCACGCTGCACGGCCGGATCGCTTAAAAGACGCATCGCCGCATCATCAGAGAGCGCCTGCCGCACGGCATCATCGGCAAAGGCTCGGCCGACTGCGTCGTCGGCGACTGCCCGCCGCAGGGCCTCGTTGGCCATCATCCGCTTGATCGCATCATCGTCCAGCGCCCGCGCGACACCTTGATCCTTCAGTAATTGTGTCAGCGCGCCATCGGCAAGCATGGCTCTGACGGATGAATCAGCGAGCAGTTTTCTTGCGTTCTCGTCCTTCATCAAGCGATCGAAGACGTCGCTCTGGAGGAACTCCTGCACTGCCGTCTCGCCCAGCTTCACGTCGGAGGCCGACAACTGGGGCTGCGCTGACTGATAGCGATTGGCCTGGCCGATCGTGCCCTCGGTGCCCTGGCCAATCGGGGGATAGCCGGTAATGGAGAACGTCACGAGCACGACTGCCGCGGCTGCGGCCAAACCAATCATCGTTTTTCTTGCCATGGCCCTTCCTCCTCGAGCCGAACCTTCGTTCCGAACGTCACGTGCCTTCCGCAGGGAAATCTCGCGGACCGTTGCCGCCGCCAGATCGGGCGGCACTGCAACCAGTCCCACGTCGTCAACCATCGAGGTCAGCCGCTGCATCGACTCGAAGCGCTCGCGGGCGCGAGCGTCACCTTCAAGCCACTGCTCGAACTCGATGCGTTCTTCCGGGCTCATCTCGCCATCGAGGGCGGCCTGGAGGAGTTCGTCGTTTCTCGTGGGAAAAGGATTCATCGGTGCATCCACCCGGCCAGTTCGCCAGCCAGTTGCTGACGCGCGGTATGTAAACGCGACTTGACGGTCTTGGTGGGCACGCCGATGGCCTCGCTCATCTGCTCATACGAGAGCGCGGCGAAGTGTCGCAGCACGATCACTTCCCGGTAGGCCGGCGAAAGCGAGAGGATGGCCTGCCTGACATCCCGCTTTCGCTCGGCCGCCTCCACCACATCGACCTCGGACGAATCGGCTACCGCGGCACCGGTGTCCGCCAGCTGCTCGGTCGCAGGACGACGACGAAGGTTCAGGCATTCATTCATCAGGATCCGGTAGATCCAGCTGAAGAACCGCCGTTCCGGATCGTACGTCCCGAGCTTTTCGTACGCTTTTACGAACGTGTTCTGCGCCGCATCCCGCGCATCTTCGTAATTACCGAGCATCCGTAATGCGACGTTGAACATGATTTGCTGGTACCGTCCGACGAGCACCTCGAACGCTGCCGGTTCGCCGTCCAAACACCGCTTCACGGCCGCCCCGTCTTCGGCGCTCTGGTCGAAATACACCGGTCGGGAGGAAAAGTTGGTGAGCAAGGGCGAAACGTTAACACGGCGTGACGAAGCCACCGGTATATAAATAAACGCGTGAACCGGCCGTCGCGTACGTGGGAACTCGAGATATCAACCGAGCCGGTGGCGGGCGGAATTGTCCTGGCGGCGAAGGGGCGAATAGGAAGCGTAAGCGCCTCGCAGTTTGAAGATGCCGTGGGCGCCGCATTGGCGGCAGCCCCCCGCATCATCATCGACATGGCTGGCGTGGATTACATCTCGGGTGCAGGTATTCGCGCGTTGCAACAAACCGCCGCGACCAGCGGCGGGAGGACTGTTTTATGTGGGTTGCACGACGCCGTCCGCATCGCGCTCGCACTGTCGCGAGCGCTCGATGGCGTAGTGATCGCGAAAGACCGACAGGAGGCGCTTGAATCGCTCATCACTGATCACTCATCGTGAATCGTCGAATCACCCATCCTCGAATCCCGAATCGTCGAATCGCCAAATCTCGAATCGGATTCGCGGATTCAGGGATTCACCGATGAGCGATTCAAGGATCCTCGATGAGTGATCAGTGATTAGCGATTCAAGGCCACCGATTCGCTCGTCCGAATGGTCGCCGCTGCTTCGTCTTCGGCCCGCCGGGCTTCTTGCCAGTACCGGGATTTTGGTCGCATGTCCTGAATGGCCTGGCCGAGCGTCATCCCGTCGTTGACGATTCGCCGCTTCAGTTCAGCGAACGAGAGCTCGATGTTGTTCGCCGCGTGCACCGTCGCGACGAACAGTTCGAGGCGTCGAAAACCTCCAGCCGCCGCATACAAGTCGGTCCCGGCCGGCAGGCGGCCGCGGAGACTATCGGCAAGCACGAGATTGCGTTGAAGTTCCTTCTGCACCAGAGACGGTGCGGGTTTGACGGTCCGTTTTGCAGTCGTAGGCCTGACAGAACTTGCGGCACGTTGGCCGGTTGAGACCGGAGCCGCCATCGCCAGGATTGCCGCCGCAATCGCAAACGCCAGGATTGAGCGCTGCATGGACACCCCCCTAATGAACCATCGGAGATTCGGGCGCAAGTGCCATACCAGCGCAGATGTTGACATAAAGTGTTGAAGGCAGCTTGTTTACTGGCAACGGCAAAGTGCCGGCACCCGCCGCCGATGACCGCGTTGCCCGTCGACTAACAAATTTTGTAGCTTCAGGGCATGATCCTCGACAGCCTCGCCGGTGCGGACCGCTATGTCAGCCTTCATCCCGCGTTCGGGCGAGCCTTCACCTATCTGCGGGAGGCCAACTGGACGCAACTGACATCAGCTGCGCAACAGGCAGGACAATCCAGCACGCGTCATCCGATCGATGGTGACCGGATCTTTGTATCAATCGATTGCGTCGACGGGCGCGGCCGCGAAGGTGCGCGGCTCGAAGCGCATCGTCGTTACATCGACATCCAGTTCACCATCGACGGGAACGAAGAGATTGGATGGAAACCGCTCGCTGACTGTGCGCTGACGTCCGAACCCTATGACGAGGCGAAGGACATCATGTTCTTTCGCGACCGTCCGGACAGTTGGCTGTCACTGCCGGCCGGTCGCTTGGCGATCTTCTTTCCAGACGACGCGCACGCCCCGCTCGCGGGGCGTGGCACATTGAAAAAGGCGATCGTGAAGATCGCGGTGTCGTGACGAGCTTTTACCGGTGCGAACCAACCGCCGCGCGCGCGATCGTCAGCACGCGGTTCTGTTCGAACGTAAGCGACGCGAAGAAGAGCAGAACGACAGCCACGCCAATTGCGGCGCCGAGTGTGCGGGTCATGGCATTACACCTCCACAGGGTTTGGGTATGAGGGTGTAATCGAGCAACGGGCGTGCCGGTCGAGTCGAAGAGCGGAAGTCGTTGCTGCCCTGTGCGATAACCGCGAGTGTTGGTCGAGCCCGACAGCGCGCGAGGCTGACGAATCCGGCGCTGGATCACGAGTTTGACCGTTGCGCGCTTTTGCGCGAGCACCGCACACGAATGTGTCGATGTGTGCACTTCAGGATATGAATCGTTTCAGTCAGCGTCAGCTCACCGTTCGCGTACTCGAGACTCTCGAGAGCCGCGTCAAGCAGTTCCGTGGTCGTGAAGAACACTGGCCGCTGCGAGTTCCGGCCGAGCCAATCCTGTTGACTGATGTGATCGACGAAGCCCTCGGCGAGGAGGCACGGCGGTTTGACGTCGACGCGCTGAGAACCCGGACGCTGCTGCAGCTGCAATGGGACGCGGACACGTCCTGGGAAGTGTGGATGATCGCGCTGCCGTCGAAGACCAAAGTCTATTTCGACTCGGACGGTCACGAAACACGCCTCCTGGCGTCGGGAGGGCGCAATGAAGGGGATGAGAACGATCGCGTCTTTCTTCAACTGCTCGCCGAGACCGCAGGATCGGCGTTCGGAATTGAGTTCTCCGGTGGCGCGCCAGCGCGGGTCCGGTCGTCAATCTCCGATCGGCCCTTTCTCGTCGACTTCTTCGTGAACCTGTTCGAGGTCACGGGCGACGAGGAATCGATACGTGCCGCCATCCCGCATCGCGCACCCGGCGACCGACGCGACTTTCAGCACGACGTCGAAGACTGGTTAAACAGGACCGTCAAGTCTTAGCTGCATGGAGCCGCGAGCCAGCAGCCAATAGCTATTCCCAGGCGACTTTTTTGAGCAGCGCGAGATCGGTCAGCATCATGCCGGCGCCCATCACGACGGAAGTCAGCGGGTTCTCCGCCACCAGAACGGGCAGACCGGTCTCTTCGCGCAGCCGCTTGTCGAGATTCCTCAAGAGCGCGCCGCCGCCGGTCAGGACGACACCGCGATCGTAGATGTCGGCCGAGAGTTCGGGCGGGATACGTTCGAGCGAATCGCGCACTGCCTGGACAATCTGACGCAGAGGCTCGCAGAGCGCTTCACGAATATCCGAGTCGGTGATCGTCACGGTCCGGGGAACGCCCTCGACCGCGTGACGTCCCTTGACTTCCATCACGAGCGGTTTCTCGAGCGGCGCTGCCGATCCGACTTCGTACTTAATCGCCTGGGCGGTGCGTTCGCCGACGTGCAAATTGCACTGCTTGCGCATGTACTGAATGATCGCTTCGTCCATGGCGTCGCCGGCCACGCGCAGCGACTTGCCGTAGACGGTCCCGGCCATCGAGATCACGGCAATGTCGGTCGTGCCGCCACCGATGTCGATGATCATGTTGCCCGCCGGTTCGGTCACGGGCAGGCCGGAACCGATCGCGGCCGCCATCGACTCGTCGACGAGAAAGACTTCACTCGCCTTCACGCGGAACCCGCTGTCTTTCACCGCGCGCCGCTCGACGGGGGTAATCTCGGGAGGGACGCCGATGACGAGCCGCGGTCTCACGAAGCTGCGTTTGCCGTGCGCCTTCCGCACGAAGTACATCAGCATCTTCTCGGCGGCGTCGAAGTCGGCGATGACCCCGTCCTTCATCGGACGGACCGGCTTGATGTTTGCCGGCGTACGGCCCAGCATCTCGTGCGCCTCGATGCCCACGGCTTCGATCTCGCCGCGCGCGATGTTGAACGCCACGATGGACGGTTCGTTGAGTACGATGCCGCGTCCGCGGGCGAAGACGCATGTATTGGCGGTTCCGAGATCGATCGCCACGTCAGTGGCAAAGGTGGACATCAGGCTCATGGCAGCACGACCTCGTTTGCAGAGAGAGAGTGTGTGTTCGGGCGCAATTCATGAATCGTTCCCACTCTCTTTCGGCACCGAACCCCAAAAGCTTCAGGAATTTATCGACCGCGTGCCAACTCGCCGCGACACGATGTCAGGCGCAATTACAGAATTGCGAGACAACGACGGTTTTTGTTAGGCGCCGTTAAAAAGCGCAACACGAACGGGTTACGTGCGATCGAGATCGGGGGTCCAGGTTGTTACCGCGCGCTTGATCGCGTCCGGCTTGAGATTCTCGCGCACAGCGCGCTCGAGCAAGGCCGGCAGCTCGGCATCCGAAGCAAACCTCAACGCCGCGATCTGTTTGTTGTGGAGCTGGCCCAGCAGACGCTGTTGATCGGGTGTCAGCAACGCCGTCGTCCGAACGCGCATTTCCAGCTTGATGATTCGATCCTGCAGCCGGGTCGTGTATCGCCGGCTGATCATCAGGAGGACGATGACCGCCGCGCACAATGCGAACAGTCCGATCAACAGCCGATCGCCGGTGGCGCGCCAGCGGAGCCAAAAACTAATCAGCGCGATACCGACGAACCAGTAGCCGACGGCGGTGAGCAGCGGGCGATGCGCGTGGTTCTTGTAGGTCTGCATGTCAGCTCCCAGCTCCCAGCTTCCAGCTTCCAGCTTCCAGCCGTTATCTCGCCTCAATCACACTCAAGGGGGATTTGGTTGGAATGATTCGCGTCAGCGGGAAGCCGGCTCGCGCGAACAACTCCCGAAACTCCTGTTCCGTCCGTTCGCGCCCACCGGGCATCAGCAACATTTCGAGATCGATCATCTTCGCAAAGTCCGGCTGGTTACCCGGGCTCACGACCGAGTCAAGCAGGATCACCCGTCCTCCACGGTTCATCGCGGCGCGAATGTTCTTCAAGATCGTCGTCGCGCGCTCGTCATCCCAATCATGGATGATGTGCTTCATGATGTAGGCGTCTCCCCCTTCGGGCACCGCCTCGAAGAAGTCGCCGGAGACGGTGTCGCATCTGTCCGAGAGACCGAGCGATTCGATCACAGGGCGTGCGCCGACGAGCACGTGCTCGAGGTCGAACAAGACGCCGCGCATCGACGGATACTTCTGCAGAATCGACGTCAGGACCCGACCATGCCCGCCGGCGACGTCGACGAGCGTCCCAATTCCGCTGAAATCGTACACTTCGAGGACTGCTGGGATGACCATTCCGCTGAACATGGTCATCGCGTTGTTGAAGATTTCAGACTCTTCGGGATTCTTCGGAAACCATTCGAACACCGGAACTCCGACCGTTTTCTCGACCGCCGGATCGCCGGTCTCAACCGAATGCAGGGCGTTGGCGTAGACCTGGAAGTGGAACGGATCGGTCAGCCACAGCGCCATCGCGTGCATCGAACCGGGTGTTTCGGAGCGAAGCATGGACGAGGCGAGATTGTTGGCGAAGGTGCGGGCTCCTTGTTCCTCGAACACCCCGAGGCTCGCGAGCGTTCGCAGCACCCGGAACAACGCGTCCTCGTTGACGCTGAGCTCGCGCGCGAGATCGGCGGCGCTGCGCGGCGCAGCGGCGAGGAGATCGGCGAGTCGTAGTTTCACCGCCAGATACACACATGTGGACGCGATATACCCGGTGCTCAGCTGCATGAGGTGCTGAGCGGCAGCGGCTTCTGGAGACACTTCAGGTGGATTCGTCACAGACAACGGAAAACCTCCGGGGACAAAACTCTGATTATAACTGTGCGGCCACTAGTCGTCCCCAACGGACTTCTGGCGTCTTGCTTTAATCTGTCCACGGCGTTTCTTGGTCGCCAGGCGCTTTTCCTTCGCCGCTTTTCCTGGTTTGGTCGGGCGACGCTTTTTGGGTTGCTGAGCGGCTCGCTGAACAAACGCGATCAACCGCGCGCGCGCAGCCTCGCGATTCTGCGCCTGGGTGCGATGCTCGCGAGCCTCGATCACCAGCACGCCCTCGTCGGTCATTCGACTGCCTGCCAGTGTAATGAGCCGCTGCCTGATGGCATCGGGCAACGATGACGTACTGACATCGAATCGCAGTTGGACGGCCGTCGCGACTTTGTTCACGTTCTGTCCACCCGGACCGGACGATCGGACGAACCGCTCTTCGATTTCCCGGTCGTCGATGGACAGTGATGGACTGATGACGATCATGGCGGCAATTAGACCTTGAACAAGATCCCGCGCGCCCGCCTGCCGGTCGCCCGTTCGACGGCGCCGACATATTGCTGCACCTGCGCGCGGTAACGCGATTCGCCGGCGGCGAGTTCATGGTCGGTCTTGAAGTCAACGACGGTCGTGACGCCGTTCTCCTCGAACGCAAGATCGAGCACGCCTTCGATCATCGTTCCGTCTTTCTGTACCCAGGTCACCGGTGTCTCGCGCGATAGCACCCCCGCACGGCGGGCGCGTCCCATCAGATCGTGCGCGAGAACCGCGGAGCCGATGGCAGCAGCGGCGCGAATCTCCTCTGTTGTCGACAGCAGGATCCGCCCCTGCGTTTCCGCGGTCGCCACCACGTCTTCGGTGGTGGCATCGAGAGCGACCGTCGCGAGGACCGCATGGACGAGCGTACCAAATCGTGGACCGCGGGGGCGTCCCGCGGCTCCCGCCAGCTCGACGATCTCGATCGAGCCACCGGCCGCAATCTCCTCGTCGATACCGAGCTCGGCGACCGCCGCCGCCCACGCCGTCGCCGTCTGTACGCGCACACTGGGCATCTGCGCCGTTTCAATCGTGGTGGATCGATCCTGCCGCCACCGCTCGTACTCCGCCATGCGCTCCTCGACGGCAAACATGTCGCCGTCTTTGACGATCAAGTCGTCGCGGCGCAAACCGAGCGTCGAAACCGCATTCAAGTGAAGGATGTGGGGGTCCCACCACACCACTGAATAACTGGTCAGCGGTTGGCGGTTGGCGGTTGGCGACTGGCGAAACTGATAGGCGCCGGGAGCAACCGTATGCGGACGCGCGGGATCGCCGTCGGGGCGATTCATGACCGAATCCTTCGATCGAAACGCCGGGCACCCCAAGGCGCGCGCGGGATTGCGACGCTCGGGTTCCGTCGGGTAGACCGCGGCCATCAAGGGATCGAGCCACCCGCCGTCATACGGACCATCACCGATGACAGGAACGACCAGCAGATCGCGCGCACGAGTCGCCGCCACGTAAGTCAGTCGCTGTGCTTCCGCCTGCTCGCGCGCGCGTTCTTCCTGACCGTGCAGAACGAGATCGATAGGCGCCCAGCCCGCCAATTTCAACGCGCACAACCGTTCGTCCTTGTTGATCCACCGGCTGGGCTCAGCCGGCGACAGCTTACAGGTCGGGTCGGCCAGGACCACCACCGGAAACTCGAGGCCTTTCGCCTTGTGGACGGTCATGATGCGCACGCCGTCACTGCCTTCCTCGAGAATGGGCGCTTCAGACGCCTGCGACGCCTCGGCAGCAACGCGCAGCTCGTCGACGAAACCGCGAAAAGAAATCCCTCCCTCTGCCTCGTACTGCCGTGCCAGTTCGGCGACGTGCAAAACGTTCGCAAGGGCCTGCTCGCCGCCGGCGCGAAGCACGAACCCCACATGTGCCCGCGTCGCGTTCAACAGTTCCTGAATCGTTTCCGCGACCGGGACGTAGTTGCGGCGGCGATGGAGCTGTTGCAGAAGCTGGAGAGCGGAAGCTATCGGAGAGAGGTGCGGCGGAATGCCCGTGGGAATCCGAAACGGATGGAACACGCCGAAGCCGTGCTCGCGGCTTCCAAGCTTCCACTCGAGCAGTTCCTCGTCACCAATCGCGAACAGCGCGCCTCTAAGGGTCGCAAACACCGACAGCTCGTCGTCGGGCCATTCGATTGCAGCGAGCGCCGCCCGGATTGTTTCAACCTCCTCCCGATCGTGAAACGTCTTTCCGCCGACGAGGACATGACGCACGCTGCGCGCCTCGAGCGCCTGCACGTAAGGCTGCGTGACGTCGTCGCCGAAGCTGAGAAAGCGGCGAAAGAGCAGGCATACATGCTTTGCCTGCACTGGCACCGGTTGCTCACCGGTGCGTTCGGTCACGGTCCATCCACTCTCGGTCACCAGCCAGTCGACGAATGCCCCGATCGCGTCGGGTGTTGACGCCTCGATCGCGACCGCAGAAATGTTTCGTGTGCCGTACGGGGCCGGCACGGGCAGCGCGATGACTGCAGGCTGGCGGCTCGGATCTTTCCGATCGGGCGACAGTGGCACGTAGTCGGCCTGAAGCGTAAACCGATCGCCGGTCATCACCGGCGCAAACGCGGCGTTGACCATTGCCTGAATCTGCGGCACGCTGCGAAAACTCGCGGTCAATTTCACCGCGACCGCTCCGCATGCGGCGAGCCGCTCGCAGACATCGCGGTAGACGGCAACATCGGCGCGGCGGAACCGATAGATTGACTGCTTTGGATCACCGACGAGAAACAGGTGACCGGGACGGGGCGTGACCTTACGCCAGTCAGCTTCGGAAGGATCAGCGGAGGCCAGCAGGAGGAGAATCTCCGCCTGCAATGGATCGGTGTCCTGGAATTCATCGACGAAGATATGTGTGAATCGATCCTGAAAACCGCGACGCACGGTCTCGTTGCCCTTGACGAGATCGCGTGCTTTGAGAAGCAGGTCGAGAAAATCAAGGCTTCCCGAGCGCGCCTTCAGCTGCTCATACTTCCTCACAGCGCCGATGAGTTCCTGCTGAAGAACTGCCGCAAGATCCGCGTCGGCATCAAGGCGGAACCCGTCGAGATGCGTTCGAAACGCATCGAGTGCGGCTACCAGCTCCGCTCGGGTGACGCCTTTGCGGTATCCCGGTCCGCGCCCGTGTCGCGCTCGTGCGAAATTCCGATCGCGCGAGAGGTCAACGAGCCGCGCCTCGATGCCGTCAAGATCGACCAGTGCTGATGTCGCTGCCGCGGTCCCTTCCTGTTGCAGCTGGATCTCCTGGCTCAGGTGACGCACCGGAGCAAGATCGAGATACAGCACATCGTTGGCGTAGGACGGCTGCTCGCTCATCGAGGCGAGCGCGTGCAATTGGGTCACAAGGCGCTCAATCTGGTCGTCGCGATCGAACGGACGCCGCGTCCATGGTGTCGGGAAATCGCGCCATTGGGCCAGTTCCCACGCCGCCCGCTGCAGTCGATCGATCGGGCCATCTTGACGCGGGCGCGCGCCGAAGAACGAGAATGGCGTCGATCGTCTGAGGGCACGCCGCACACCTTCCGGCGGATCGGCCAACTGCTGTTGCAACCATCCGCCAAACGCCTCTTCGAACAGCCGCTCTGACTGCGTTTCCGTCAACACGCGAAACAAGGGGTCGACACCCGCTTCGACCGGCCGCTCGCGCAGCAGCTCGGCACAAAAACCATGGATCGTGTTGACGTGGGCTTCTTCAAGGCTGCCGAGTGCCTTGTCGAGACGATCGCGCGCTTCGGCGTCGCCGAGGGCACTGCGCTCCCGCTCGAGGGCCTCGCGAAGACGAAGCTTCAGCTCGCCGGCCGCCTTTTCGGTGAACGTCACGGCGACAATGCACTCGACGCCCGCGCGTCCGGTTGCCAACACTCGCAAGATGCGCTTGACCAGCTCGGTCGTCTTCCCCGTGCCGGCTGCGGCCTCGACGACGAGGGTGTCGTCGAGGGCAGTGACGATTTGATCGCGGGCCGGTTGATCGATGAGTGTCATCTTTTTTACTTTGCGCTGGCGCCCCACTCTCTTCGCCTGCCAGCGCTCGCTCCCTTCGCTCGCGCCGATTGATCGACGCGGCTTACCGCTCAGTCAACGCTGGCCTACGGGATTTGCCGCAGTGCCAACAAGTCTCCAAGCCGGTCCGCCGACTTCATCCTGACCCGTTGTGCCTCGTGCGGACCACAGACCGATCGGAAATCGCACCACGTGCATGCGCGATCGGCGGGAGCGGCAGGCAAAAACCCGAGCTCGATCGCGCGGTCGACAATCTCGAGCGCCTCGAGCCCGGCGCGGCGATTTGCGTCGTTGATCGGAATCTCGTGATCGGTAAAACCGCCGGCCGCGGTGCAGTAAAACAATCGACCCGATGTGACCGCCGTGTTCAGCGCCTGAGTGACGGCGACGCTATATAGCACCGGTTGGAGCATCGCGCCTCCGCCAATCACGGTTTTCCATGTCGTTCGATTCTTCCCGGTCTTGTGATCGGTGACGCGCAACGATCCTCCATCACGCCGGCGTTCGATCAGATCGACCGATCCTCGTAGGAGAAATCGTCCGTCCAGCCGCACCGGGTCCGGCACGCTCCGCCGGTCGCGTCCCTCGTCGCTCAAGCCGAAACTGAATTCGAAGTACTCGGGAATCCAGTCCGGCGCCGACGGAAGCCGGCGTGCCCACACCCTGAGATCGCGCGCGATGTCGTTGATTTCGTCGCGCCACACGCGCTCGATCGCGGGCGCCAGCTGTTCGTGGTACTCGGCAGCGGTCTTCAAGACAATTCGGTCGAGGCAGGCAAGCACATCGTGAAGACGTTCCTCCGTTACCGGCAACAGCCCGTCGGTTTGCAGAGATCGGAAAAACTCCGCCTGGACCTGATGAAAGAGTGCGCCGCGCGTCAGTGGATCAAGTTTTTGCAGCGGCTCCGGCTCCTGCGCCGGCTCCAGACGGTAGATCGCCGAGAGCAGGAACTGATACGGGCAGGTAGAGAACTTCTGGAGCGCCGACAACGAATAGGGGCGCGCCGACAAACGCTGAGTCGCCACGAGCGGCGTCGTCATGCCGGTCAGGCGCGTGAGGCCATCGAACGGAGTCCACGAGCCACGCGCGCGCGACCAGCGCGTCGTCACCGAACGCTTCAAGGCATCGTTGAGGCGAAGCAGATAGTGCGCCTGTCCGCGCACCGACTTCGGGTTCTCGACGAGCAGCAGCATCCGCAGGACCGCGAGATCGTGCTCGAGATCGTCAATCGCGCGCGCCGGTTCCTGCGGCGACGGCCAGGCGAGCATCGCTCCGCCTTCTGAAACCGCGCGCTCCTGAAGTTCCTCGTGGTGTGGAATCCTGCCGGTGATCGCGCGCATGACGTCGAGTGCGTAGAAGGAGGGAACGCGCGGACGGGATTCGGCGACATCGATCCGCGGATACGAGAGCCACAATCGCTCGGTCGGGGCACCTACCGCGAGCCGGAGCAGAAGGCGCTCCATCCGTCCGCGGGTTTCCTGGACCGCGAGGCCGGCCTGGAGCGGCGTACGCATCTCCTTGTCCAGGAGCATCGGGTCTTCATGCGGCTTTTGCGGGAACATGCGCTCCGCCAGACCAGCAACGAAGACGACGCGAAACGTGCGGCCGCGTGCCTGCTGTGGCGATCCAACGAACACACGCCCGTACCGATGCCGGGGAGGATCGACTTCAAGAGCCAGCAGTCGATCGGCGATGACGTCGCGCGCTTCTTCGAGCGACACCGGGCCAATCTCGCTCATCGGGCGGAGCTCGGCGATGACGCGCAACACACGTTCGGGCTGACGAAGAATCCTGGGCGCCAGATCGGAGAATCGATCGAGCCACTCCGCCCACGTGCCGCTCGAGGGCCATGACGCGAGCCGGTCGATGATCGGCAAGGCAAACCCGCGCAGATGCCCCAGGTTCGTCAGCTCGCGCTCGAGTCGCAGCGCCCGGGCCGACTCGGGATCTTCGCTCAGTTCCTCCTGCATCATCAGGCGGTATTCGCGCGCGAGACCGTCCAGCCGTCGATGCCATCGCGCCGGATCGCCGCCGATGACCGCGGATTCGACAATCAGCGTCTCCCATTTCCACGGAGCGCGCAGCGACCCAGCGACAACCGCTTCGGTCACGTCGGGTGCGCGGCGCGGACGATTGGCGCCGCCGGGCTCGGCGACAGCAGAAGGATCACGTTCGGACCGGGCGCCCTCGACACGCGAAGCTGCGTCCGCAATGACCGGCAACGCTTCATCGTCGGGCACGATGAACTCGAACTCGACACGATCGCCCGTCAGTTGAGGAACCTGGGCGAGCGACAGGTATTCCGCAAACCGTCGCGCCGACAGTTTCTCGCAGGCACATGCCAGAATCGCGAGAAACGCGCGCCCCGCTGGATGGGGACGGCTCGTACCACGGTCGAACCAGGCAGGAATACCGGCCCGCTTGAACGCGTGCTCGAGCAGACTCGCGTATCGCTGCGGCGATCTGACGAATACCGCGATCTGGTCGAACGGCACACCGCGCCGCGCTTCTTCCACGATGCGCCGCGCGATCTCCACGCACTCTCGTCCTTCACCTGGCGCAGAGAACAGCCGCACGTCTCCCTTTGGCGTGCGTTCAGGCGGACGCCGGCTGGCAAAGAGGTATCGCCTCAGCGCGACGAGATCCGTCTCCCCTTTTTGCTCGAGTACTTCCGGCTCGAATCCGCATGCGGCGAGACGATCCAGCGCTTGCAGGTCGCCGAACGGCACCGTCAGCAGCGTGTTTGGCGCAACGGCAATCAGCGCGCGAACGAAATCAAACTCCGCCGTGGAATCAAGCGGCACATCCAGGAGCACGAGCGGGATCTCGAGCAACGACGTTCTCGGTCGCTGATCGCTAACGACGGATATCGCCGCGGCAAACAGGGTCGCGCGATCGGTGGCGGATGCGGAATCGAACTCGCGCTCGAACTGATCGAGCAGCAGCGACAGATCGGCACCGCCCAGGGGGAGTCCGGCAAGATCGGCAGACGACACATGCGCGAGCCGCAGTTCCTGCAGCGTTCGCGCCAGCGCGCGGGGAAAACCGGGAGTAGCAGCCACGGGTCCGAAGTAGGTAAGGGCGTCATTCCGGACGGACTCGAACGCCGCGCGCGCGGCCACTGCCTCGGACCCGAGATGGGTCGCCGGCGATCGACGATCGACGGCAAGAATCGGGGCCGCTAGGCGTGCGGCCAATTGCGTGAGACTGAAGCGATGCAACCCGAGCGTCGCGCCCGCTTCGATCGCAATGGATCGCGCAAGATCGTCGGCCGCGCCTCGCGAGGCAGCCACGAGCAGAAGATCACCTTTACCGAGTTCAGATCGGATGAACGCGCGAGCTTCCGCCAGGCGCAGTTCGTTGGAGGCAGATTCGACGACGCGAATCATGAGGGACTCCTTCCCCGGACGCTGTGCCGGGTCACCGGGAACGATCGCGCCTCGCGATCGTGAGATGAGAGGATAACAGAAACTGACAGCCTGGTGACTTCCGCCTCTAAGCGGAAGTCATCGATTCGCCGCTAACTTAATCTCCGCCCAAATCTTGATTGGCTTCGGCGCGTCGTATCCGCGCTCGCCACCACCACCACCGTGGCCGCCCATACCACCTCCGCGCCCACCCATGCCACCGCCAAACCCGCCGAAACCGCCACCGCGTCCTTCGCGCGATGGCTGCTCGATCTTGGGCGTCTCGAGTCCTAGTCCGATCACCGTGCCGGGCCTGGCTTCGATCGCATAGGGCGCGTCGGCTGTCTTCCGGAGCGGCACCTTCAACTCGTAGACCGCATAGCCGTCGACGTTCCCCGTTTTCACGGCGATGCCAGGCGCCATCGTCGTCACGAAACTGTGAGCATCATCTTTCTCCGGACCATACACTTCGAGCCGATCGATGGGCTCTGGATCGGCAGGTGGTGCCTGAGTAGGATCGCCCGAACCAGACCCGGACGGTGAGCGCGCGCCGCCGTACCCCCCTCGACGGTATCCGCCGCGCCCACCCGTCTCTTCTGAAACACCGACCGGATACTTCAGACCGAAATGCTTCTTGTCGCCGCCGGATGGATCGAACCAGACGATGAGGCCTTGCCGAAATATCTGGCGCCGAACAGACGCGTCGTTTGTACTCAGCACCAGATACAGATATTGCCCGTCGTTCATGGCCCCCGTGAGCAGTGGGTGGTTCTCCTCGACCGGCACGAGCGGCCCCGGCCACTCGCCGTTGTCGCCATCGATGGCAACATCCCGATCGCGCCAGTGACTGTCGATGACCTGGCGTTTGGACGCGAGCACGATCGCCACAGGCGCGATCAAAACCACCACCGCAGCACTCGTCAAAAGACGTCGCATAGAACCTCTAGAACCTTAGTGGGACTTTGGCTTGAGTCCCCTTCGACCGGCTGCCTTCCCGAGCGCGTCGCGCGCTTGCGCACGTTGTTCCGGCGTGAGCACCTGCGCGATTCGTGACTGCAGTTCGATACGCGACGTGAGTTCCGCCGCGCGCGCTGCCGCAATCGAGTTCTTCAGCTGCTCTATCTTCGCCTGATCGGTAGCATCAGCGAAGATCGCGGTTTGCAGTTGCCGTTCCAGATCCATCACATGGCGGCGCGGATTGTCTCCCGTCCGCTGCGCTTCCGTGATCGAACGGATCTGCTCGCGTTGTGCCTCGGTCAAATTGAGACCACGAAGAACTGGCGCACCGTCGAATGCTGGGCCTCGCCCGGGACCGCGACCACCCTGTGGGGGTTGAGCTATGACCGGAATCGCGACCGCCCCAGCGACCACCAGCGCCAGCGCGACGGACCAAATTGTTCGTTTCATTGAACCCTCCTTCCACGCTAGTTAGACAAGGCGGGGGTCCTGTTTAGTTCAATTCCAGCGCCGAAGTCACGCTTTCTTCACAATTTACGGCCGACGAACCCCGTAAAAGGTGGCTGGCACCTTTCAGGGAAAGGTGCCAGCCACCTTTTACGGTTTCCGTCGGCTATCATCCACTCATGCCTACCCGATTCGTCCTGGCGATTCTGTTCTCTCTCGTCGCCGCGCCCGCGATGGCAGACGGACGGTATTCGGCGGATCGGTATGACTCGCGAATCGAAGTCCTCGACGGCGGGACGATGCGAGTCACCGAGACCATTGCCATCCGTTTTGAGACCGGGACGTTCAAGCAGTTTTTCCGTTCCATCCCGGCGAGGATGACCGACGGGATCGAGATCGTCTCGGCAAAGATGGATGGCCAGCAGCTCACCGAAGGCGACGGTCCGGGCCATGTCGAGATCGGCGGCTCGTCAAGCGTCAAGGTCACGTGGCGCTTCCCACCGACCTCCCCTTCGACTCACACATTCGATCTCGTCTATCTCGTTCGTGGTGTCGTTCGCCAGGAGGAAGACGCGGATATCATCGCGTGGAGAATCCTGCCGGCCGAGCATGGCTACAGCATCGCTTCGAGCACGGTTGACATCCTCGTTCCCGCCCCCCCGACACGTGCTCCGGTGCTCGAGACACGCCGCGTCGGTGACTCGAGTGTGCAGGTTCGCGACGGTCGGATCCGGATCGCAGCGAGCGATATCGGCAGGAACGGATGGCTGGAAGCATGGGTTCACCTGCCTCGAGGCAGCGCGATCGATGCACCACCGGCGTGGCAGAGCCGTCAAATCGCAATTGCCGAGACGTCGGAAACCTGGATGTTTGCCGGTGCAATGGTGGTCGTCGCAGGCCTCGCTCTCCTGTTCTTTGTTCGTCAGCGCTACGACTCCCCAGCGCGCGACTTTTCGCCAATGGGGCGGTCGGCCATGCCTCCCGATGCGCTGCCGCCGGTGATCGCCGGAACCATCCTCGCGAACGGCTCCCCGCGGATCGAACACGCCATGGCCACTCTCGTGTCGCTCGCCGATCGCGGTGAACTGCGCATCGAAGAACAGGGACGCCTCCTCGGCCAGCGGCAGTTCGCAATCGCTCGGACCGGCAGCCGTCGACCGCTGTCGCCATACGAGGAGAAGCTGCTTGAAATCATCTTCGGCGCAAGCGGTGGCACTGTCCCGCTGGGGAAAGCGCGCAACCGGTTGATGCGCCAGTTCGGAAAGTTCAAGACCGCGCTGGAACCGGTTCTGCAGTCCGCCGGTTTGTTGGACGAGGACCGGCGCGCCGTCCGCCGTCGTTTTGTTTTCATTGCCACTATCTGTCTTATCTCGGCTGGCGTCGCCGCAGTCGGCCTGGCGTTCGCGGTCCGACAATTCGGTCCCTGGCCAATGCTTATTCCTCTTGCCCTGAGTGTCGTCGGCCTGGCAGCACTCATCTGCTTCGCGGCGCACACACCGCTTTCGAATCACGGTCTTCGGCAAGCACAAGAGTGGCGCGGCTTCCGCCAACATCTGCGCGACGTGGCGCGGGATCGTGAGCCGTCTCCCGGCGATGCCATCATGCGGCAGACGCTCCCGTACGCAATCGCACTTGGGCTGGGGCAGTCGTGGGCGTCGTACGTGAAGAAGCACCGATCGGCGGCGCCTGAATGGTTTCGCGCGGTTTCAACCGGCAGCGACAGCGCGGCCGCGTTCTCCAGTTTCATCGCATCCGGCACCGCCCACCCGGGTGGCGGTGGCGCGCATGGCGCCGGGGCGGCTGCCGGCGGCGGCGCCTCCGGAGCTTCGTGATTACGCGCGTTTGCGCGTGACCGAAGCCAGGTAATCCAGCATGCGCTGACGGTGGGCGAGCGCCTGCTTGCTCAACGGCTTCGGCGCAGACGATTCCTCGAATGGGAGCGCTCGTTGTGCCCAGGCTTCGCGGCGGGCGCGCGTGCGTTCCATGCCGGCGCGGAAACATTCGAAGCACAGGGTGCGCCCGTGCGCGTGGCTGGCAGAGGTCGACGACGTGTGGGCACAGCGCGGCATGACTACTTCCTCTCCGGGGATTCAATGAAGTCGATCAAATCGAGCACGTGGCGCGCCTTGATCTGGGCGGCGCGTCGCCGTCGCTCGAGCACCTTGTACTTGTCCGGTCCTCGTAGTAGCGCAAGCCGTCGCAACGATCCGGGTCTCGCGGTCCGGACTTCGGTCGTTGTGTCCCCGAACTCCAGTGTTCTCGCCAACGCTCCATCAACGCGATACATGGGTGCTCTCTCCTGATAACGGCGAACCTCATCAATCCGTACAAGGAGTCTAAAATCAAGGCGTGACAGGGTAGGTCACAGCCGATTTGACTCGTATCCGGCACTGCCGGAGAATCATCCGAGCCTACGGAACCGGGTTTCCCGCCGGCACCACTTCAAACACTTCCAGGGGCACCATGATTCGAGTTCGCTCGCTCGCAGCCGCTTTGTGCGTCTTCGCGAGTTGTGTGGCATCACTCTCCATTCCTGTTCTTCGCGCGCAAAGCGCCGCCGGCGTCGTGATCAGCGAGTTTCGTTTCCGCGGTCCGAACGGCGGCAGCGACGAGTTCGTCGAACTGTTTAACAATTCTTCGGCTGCGATCGACATCAGTGGCTGGAAGATCAAGGGATCAAACAACGCCGGCACAATCGGCGTGCGGCTCACCATAGCGTCCGCGACGTCGCTGAAACCCGGCTGCTACTTCCTGGCCACGAACTCGAGCAGTTCTGGAGGCCCTTACAGCGGAACCGTCCCTGCCGACCAGACCTACGCGACCGGAATCACTGACGATGGCGGTGTCGCGATCACGAAGGCAGACGACACGATCGTCGACCAGGTCGGCTTGAGCTCCGGATCGGCGTTCAAGGAAGGTCCCACACTCCCGTCGCTTGGGTCATCGAATCTCAATCGTGGGTACGAACGGAAGGCCAACTCGCCTTCGACTTTTCTCGACACCAACGACAACAGCGCCGATTTCGTGCTGCGCTCGCCAAGCGATCCCCAGTCGCGCGCGCAGTGCTCGTCGGATCCGTCAGGCGTAGGCAGCGCCGTACCGGGCGCAGTCGATCCGGGACAGTCAACTCTCTTGACCGTGCGCGTAACGCCGGGGACCTTCCCGGCCAGCACCAACCTTGTTGTCGGCGCCGACTTGACCTCGATCGGCGGAGTAAACGCTCAGCAGCTATACGACGATGGCACTGCGGGCGATGGCACGGCTGGAGACCTGACGTTCTCGTTGACGACGGTTGTGGCGGCCGGCACATCGGCTGGAACAAAGAACATTCCCGTCGTCATCGCGGACGGCGAGGGGCGGAGCGGCACCACCACGATCAGGATCGACATCCAGCAACCGCTGCTGCCGATCAGCGCCATCCAGGGTTCGGCACTCATATCGCCTCACGACGGCGAGTTGGTGTCGACACGAGGCGTTGTCACCGCCCTCAGAACCAATGGCTTCTTCATTCAGACGCCAGATGCGGACGTCGACAGCGATGTGCAGACGTCCGAAGGCATCTTCGTCTTTACCTCCACGGCACCACCGGTCGCACCGCGGCAGTACGTCCAGGTCAGCGGGCGGGTGCAGGAGTTCCGCCCGGGCGGAGCTGGCACTCCGCCGATCACAGAAATCAGCGGTGGTCCTTCGATCGCGATGCTCGGCTCCGGCCTCGCCATGCCTTCCGCGTTCGAACTGCTGCCGTCATTTACCTCTGCGGGCGGGGGGCTCGAGCAGCTCGAAAGATTCGAGGGGATGCGTATCACCGGCAACTTCGACGTGGTCTCGCCGACGGCGTCGTTTTCTCAGAGTGCCACGCAGGAGAGGAATGCCGATCCCGGCACATCACGCGGGGAGTTCTACGTCGTGATCCGCGGCGTGACGCGACCGTTCCGCGAGCCGGGTCTCGAACCCGGACAGTCGCTGCCGGCTGGATCGACTGCCTGCTGCGTGCCGCGCTTCGACGGAAACCCGGAACGGCTGCGAGTGCTCAGTGATGGCCAGGCCGGTTCTGCAAAACTCGACGTGTCTTCCGGCCAGACGCTCAATGGATTCACGGGCGTGATGGATTACGGATTCAACAGCTGGACGATTCTTCCGGATCCGGGGACGGTGACTGCGCCGGCGGTAGCAAGACCTGTAACTCCGGCGTCGGCGGGAGAATTCACAATCGCGTCGTTCAACATGGAGCGGTTCTTCGACACGGTCAACGATCCGAACCTTGACGATGTGGCGTTGACGGCTGCGGCATTCGCGCGCCGATTGAGCAAGGCCTCACTGACGATTCGTCACGTACTCGAGTTGCCGGACATCCTCGGTGTTGTCGAGATCGAGAATCTCGGCGTGCTCCAGGCGATTGCCGATCGCGTCAACGCCGACACGTTCGCCGAGACCGGCACCAACCCGGGATATTCGGCGCACCTCGAAGAAGGCAACGACATCGGCGGCATTGATGTCGGGTTCTTGGTCAAGAGCTCGCGCGTCAATCTCCTTGGCCTCGAGCAGGTCGGCAAGAATGCCACCTATACGGAACCGGATGGAACCGAGAGTCTCCTGAACGATCGACCACCGCTGGTTCTGGATGCGGCAATCGTCGGGCCACTCGGGGACATCTATCCCCTCACCGTCATCGTCAACCACCTGCGATCGTTGAACGGGATCGACGATCCGGCCGATGGGGCGCGGGTGAGAGCGAAGCGGCGGGCGCAGGCGGAATTGCTCGCCAATTACATTCAGGCGCGCCAGGCGGCAAATCCCGGAGAGCGCATCGTATCGGTTGGCGACTACAACGCGTTTCAATTCAACGACGGGTACGTGGACACGATAGGGACGATCCGCGGTGTCCCGACGGAGGCTGACCATGTCGTGCTCGCAAGTGCAGACCTGGTCAATCCCGATCTGACCGACCTCGTCGAGCTCGCACCGGCCTCCGAGCGCTATTCATTCGTCTTCGCGGGGAATCCGCAAGTGCTCGATCACGTGATCGTCACTGAATCGATGCGGAAACGATTCAGCCGGCTCGCATTCGGACGAAGCAACGCGGACTTCCCCGAGGCATTCCGCGCGCTCGCCGACAGGCCCGAGCGCTTGTCAGACCACGACGCTGCGGTCGCGTATTTCGCGTTCCCGTCGGCGCCTCTCGTTACCTTGAATGGCCCCGCGGTGATCGCTGTCGAAGCCTTCACTGGCACCTATGAGGAACTGGGCGCGACTGCTGCCGACAGTGATGGACCGTGGCCGGTGACGGTCAGCGGCAGCGTCGACGTCAATCGACCGGGTGATTACTCGATCGTCTACACCGCAACGAATGGTTACCTCACGACGACCATCCAGCGAACCGTACATGTAGTCGATTCGATCAAGCCCGAGATTACCGGCTTCACGTTGACACCGGATCAGCTCGGTCCGCCCGATCACAAACTGGTCGAAGTGCAGGCCCGATACAACGTTGGGGATGCCAGCCAGAGTGTTGCGTGCACGCTCAGCGTTGAAAGTAGCGAGCCATCCGACGGGGCTGGCGACGGACATACCTCCATCGACGCGGTGGTTGGGGACGCCCGCACGCTCTGGCTGCGCGCGGAACGCGCCGGCGTTCTCAACGGACGCTCGTACACCGCGACATTGACGTGCGCCGATCCCTCAGGCAATGTGTCGTCGGCAACGGCGATGGTGAGAGTGCAGAAGTAACATCGCGTGCGACATGCGCAATGCCGAAGTCATCCGTCAGTGGTCGATCCTGCGCGACCTCGAGGCTTCACGGCGCGTCACGATCGACGATCTCGCCGAACGAACCGGTGTATCGACCCGGACCATTCGGCGCGATCTCGAGGCGCTTCAGGCCGCAGGCTTTCCGCTGTTCGATGAAGTTCACGACGGCAAGAAGTACTGGACGCTCGAGCAGCGCGCGTTCCGGCGGCTGGACGACACCGGGTTCACTCTGGCCGAGCTGACGGCGATCTACTTTTCGCGATCGCTGGTGGAGTGCCTCGCCGCGACGCCGTTCCAGCGCGACGTTCGCAGCGCGTTCGACAAGCTCGCCGACGCGCTGACGCCCGGGATGCGTCACTTCCTGGATCGTCTGCCGCTGGTGATCCAGGCGAAGGCCGAACCCGGATCGCAGTCGCTCGGCGACGATCCATCGATACCTGCGACCGCATCGCGGCAAACAGCGCCACGAAGCGCCAGGCTGGCACAGCTCGTCGATGCGACGTTGAATCACCGGCGAGCGATCATGCGCTACCACTCCTTCTCCAGCGACCGCGAGAAAGAGTACCGCATCGACCCGTATCGGCTGGTCTTCGCCCAGGGTGGGTTCTATCTCGTGGCCTATGTTCCCGAGTACGGCGCGCTCCGCACGTTCGCCGTGGAACGAATTCAATCGTTGTCGCTCACCGAGGAACGATTCGAACCTGTCGAACTTCCGGCCGACGCGTTCGAGAATTCACTGGGCGTGAATCAGGGCGCCCCTGAGCGGATCGAGATCGTCTTCGAGCCACGCATCGCGCGCCACATCAAGGATCGGGTATGGCATCCGTCGCAGCAGACCGAGGAAGCCGCGGATGGCAAACTGAGAATGATCCTGAACGTCTGCAATGATTTCGCACTGCGAAGCTGGATTCTTGGATTCGGCCCGCTGGCGAAGGTCATCTCGCCGCCGGAGCTCGTTCGCCAGATTGAGGATGAGGCGAATCGGACGCGGCTGCAGTACGCGGTGGTTGAGTAAACGGACTTGAGTGCCAGGGGTGCCTGGAGTGCCACTACGGGTTGAACCAGTAAGCCCACTTCACCAGAAACACGTTCCGCGCAGGCGAATCAAAGGTCGCACCGAAGTCTCGATTGAAATTGAAGTCGCCGTGGCCGACGCTATCTTCCCGTCCTTGCTGCCAGACGACAAACAGGGTTGAACCGGGCTTGTATTCCCATCGCAGCACGTTGGTCGTGCGGAACGATCGATAGTTGAAATCGGGGTTGCCGGCATAGTCGGTCGGCGTGTAGCGGCCCTCGTACGATTTTGATCGGCCATCGACCAGTTCTTTGAAGTTCGAGTAGTCGCCGGCGGAGACGAACGGCTCGGCGTACAACTGAATCGAGAGCGCCGGGGTCACCGTGTAGTTCAGTCGCGTCCTGAGTCCAACCGTCTGTTGATGCAGTCGGGCAAACACATAACGCCCATCGTCGGTGTTCTCGACCCATTGCGATTCGTCGCGATTGCGCGAGAGATTCAGCCCGACACTCATTCGCAAGAACGAAGATGGACGGTAGGAAATGCTCGGACTCACGTTGTGCAGCGTCGTGCCCTTGCCGTCTCGGAGATTGAACGTGAACACGTCCACCGATACGGCGGGCCGTTGATCGCTCTCCAGGTATGCCCAGATCGACTGCTGCGCATTCCCGTACACTCCAGGTCCGCCGCGCGTGGCGCGGTCATCAAAGGGCTGCGGGTTGATGTTGCCGCCGGTGCCGGTTGCCCAGTTGTTCTTGAATACCGCGTGGGCATTGACGTTGTATCCGGAGAACAGCCGATCGCCATCGTAGTTCCATGACGCCCACTGGTTCAGGTTGTAGCGAAAGCTGCGCAGCCACTTCTGCGACGGCTTGTCGTAGCGAATCTGCATCCAATTGCTCATCGACCGCTGGTCGGCGCGCTGAAGGAAGCCGACGTCATTGATCTCGAAGCCCGGGCTCTTGAGGCTGACATTCGAGCTGAAGACCATACGCTGACCGGCGATCTTCGAGACCGAGGCCGAACCCGCGTATCCATTCATCGACGTCCGAGTCGGATCGTAGGTGAGATCAGTGGAATCCGGTCGCTGAAAACTATGAACGTTGCTCCGCTGCAGTTCGTCGATTGCCTGCGCCTCACCGTGCACGCTGCTGCCGGCGAGAAACCCCCGGATTGCGTATTTCGGACCGAGGCGCCAATCGGCGTCGAGCCCGCCGGTGTAGGCGCCTCCCGGGAGAAAACGAGTCGCCTCGTCCAGGTTGCGATTGGTGAACGTCGTCATGAACCCGAGCGACGATTGATTGGTAAACTCACGGCGGGCGCGGACGACGGCGTAGTTGCTCAGCGGCTCGATCGTCTGGCGCGTCTGCACCGTCCCGTTTGCGATGATCGCATCCTCGTCGGAAGTGACCGCGTTCAGCGCGCCAACCGAGAAGTTACCGACACGGCCGGTGAGTTTGGCCGCACCAAGAATCGTGGTTTGTGCCGGTGATGCGGAGTAACCGCCGTCCGGAACATCCGGCTGGCCTCGCGGCGTGCGACCGATACGCCGCGAATAGAACAGGCCGCTGCAATCACCGTCATTGCAATCGACGCTGAAGTTGAAGATGCCGCCACCTTCGACGAAGAAGGGCCGCCGCTCAGCGAAGAAGGTTTCAAACGCCGACAGGTTCACGACGGCAGGGTCCGCTTCGACCTGGCCGAAATCAGGATTCACCGTCGTGGTAAGGGTCAAGCCGGGCTTGAGCGCGTATTTCAGATCGACGCCCAGCGATGCATCGGGATCGGTCGTGTTGATCAACGAGTTGCCCGGTTCGCCGGGCTGCGTCTTGAGCTGACCGACAACGTACGGCACGACCTCGAGGCGTTTCGGCGCGCGATCGAGATGAAGACCTGTCAGCTCGCCGAAGGACGACACGTAGCCATTGGCGCTTTTCGCGAGCAGCGGCCAGGTTGACGTCTCGTTGAGCCGTCCGATCGTGCGTGTGATCGCCAGACCGAACGTAGAGGTCTGGCTCGGACGATACCGCAGCTGCGAGAACGGGATCTTGAACTCGGCGCGCCATCCTCGCTCGCCACGCGTGACCGCAACATCCCACACCGCGTCCCATCCATCATCGTTATTCGTGTCGTTGAACCAGTAGCTATCCTGCTTGACTCCGGCTGGATTGACAGCGAACTGAAATGCTGACCGCTTGTCGTGAAATGAATCGACCAGGATGCTGACCCAGTCCGACGGAGAGCGTTCGTCGCGGCGAGTGAGGATGCCGACGATCTTGCCTGGTTCGGGATCCGAGGCCTGCACTGCGACATAGAGCGCGGTCGCGTCGTAGGCCACGCGTGCCTCAGTCTGAAATGTCGGCGCCGCGCCTTCGCGCGGATCCCTCTGCTGAAATTCGGTGATCGGGGGGACCGTCTGCCAGACGGCATCATTCAATTCACCGTCGACACGAATCGCCGTGGCCTCGGGCACGAACGTGGCCGCGACCCGCGCCGCCGGTGGGGCCGCATTGACACTGATAGCCGTGATGCACACGGCGACGATAACAACCGCTGTTCGCATGAAGATGTGAACCTTGCCGAACCTCGCAGAACCGAGGACAACCTTGCAGAACTTTGACGAATTCGAACGCTGGCTTAGACGAGATCCAGCAACTGAAGGTTGGCAAAACGGGCAGAACTAATGCGGCTCAGTCGGTGCGGCGTGGGATGAAAGGTGGGACGAAATATTCAGTGGCCTGGTGGCTCGCTGGCTCCTCCCTGCCGGCTGCTGCCCTCGCTGTGCGCGCCACGCGAGGGTAACGGCGACGTGACACGGACGGCAGAGCAGCCGATAGTTCTCCAGTCCGCACTCGCCGCCCCCGTCCGCGACGGGGACAATGTGATCGGCTTCCCATCGTGGACGCGCGGCGCGCCATGCGCGGCGCGCGACGCGATCTGTTACCGGCGGTTTCGAACGGGTCCACTGCCGATGTGCCTGAATCACGTTGAAGCCGCAGATCTGACAAACGCCCTTGTCCCGTTTCTTGATCTGCTGACGAACGTACCAAGGACTACTTCGAATCTTCCACTCGTGAACGCACGCATCACTGCAGAAGGTGCGCCGCGGGGGCTTGACGACACTGTGACACCACCGACAAATCGGTTCGCCGGCAGCGTTACGCTCAGGCTTTCCCCATTGATCTGCGGTAACGACACACGCGCGACGAGTGCTCACGCGCGAAGCTATCGGCCGAAACGAGCGAGATCTTTAGTTGGTGATGGCTGAGTCTAAAGACCCGGACTGACAGCGGAAGATTGTCAGCGACCCGAGAACCAAGAGCCAACCCGAGCAGCGAGCATTAGACGCCCACCATGAGTGAGAGCGCGAAGCGCGCGTCGGCATCGATCCACTGATCGCGGAGCGCGAAGCCACACTCAGCACCCATCTGTTCGATCTGATCGGGCTCGTATTTGTACGAACTCTCCGTCCAGATGTGTTCGCCGTGAACGAACGGGACGGAAACTCCGGCGGCCTCGATTCGTACGATCTGGGCGGCACGGCTGACGAGATGCATTTCGATCCGCTGTTCGATGGCATTCCATGTGGCGCGATGATCGAAAGCGTCGAGGTTGAAGGTTCCCGCGAGCTCGCGATTGATTCGGACGAGCAGGTTCTTGTTGAATGCCGCGGTGACGCCAAGCGGGTCGTCGTAGGCGAGCCGGAGTTCGCGTTCCGGTTTCACCAGGTCGGCACCGAGCAGGAGAAAATCTCCAGGCTGCAGCACGCCACGGATACGGCGCAAGAACGCGAGTGCGGCAGGCGTATCGAAGTTCCCGACGTTCGAGCCGAGCAACAGCACGAGCATCGGACCATCACCATCGCGCGCCGCCGCCGCTCGCCGTAACCCGACCTCGTAGGTCGATTGATGACCCACCACGGACACATGCTGAAGTCGTGTCAGACGCTGCTCGGTCTGTTCGAGGGCCTGTGACGAGATATCAATAATGTGTACGCGTGCGGTGCTTCCGGCCGACTGCAGCGCCTCGGCGAGGACTGCAAGTTTCTCGCCGCTACCTGGTCCGAGCTCCACGACTGTCGCGGGATCCGGGCCAAGGGCCGCGACGATCTCGCCGGCGTGCGAGATCAGCAATCGATTCTCCGCGCGCGTGATCCGATACCACGGCAAACGGCAGATCGCCTCGAAGAGACTCGATCCGAGTGGATCGTAGAGATACTTCGACTGAAGCTGCTTCGGTGTCAGTTGGAGATCGCGCCTGACTTCGGCGGCAAACTCGCTCACAGCGGCTGTTGTGATCATGACTGCTCGGATCCCGGATCCCGGACAAACGGATCCCGACTCACTTCACGGTACGGAAAGTGGCATACACGTACGGATAATTCGGCCGAAACCAGTTGCGAAAGCTTCGCCGGATCAGTTCCTTCGCCGTCGCCGGAGAGGCCCCCTTCATCACGTAGTGCTGACCGTCGAAAAAATCCGCCGAGTACTCGGGGTAGGACGCCATCGCCTGAAAGCCCGGAAACGGGCCAAACACCGTTGAGGTCCACTCCCACCCGTTGCCGACCAGATCGTGCACGCCCCATGCGCTCGCGCCTGCTGGAAACGATCCGATCGGTGCCGGTTCGAACCGTGCGAAATCAAAGTTGCCATGCTCCGGGGCCGGCGAGACTTCTCCCCAGGGATAAGACTGCTCGTCACCGCTCGGCGTCCCAAAAGCCGCGCGGTGATACTCCGCTTCGGTCGGCAAACGTCTCTCTTTCCACCGCGCGTACGCCTCGGCCTCGGCATGACTCACGTAAACCGCCCAATCGGCAGGAAGCGGGATGTCCTCGAACATTCCCATCCAGCAACGGGTGGCGGCCGGCCCTTCCGGTGGGGACCAGAACGACGGGTGAGTGATCCGGTTTTCCTGCACCCATTTCCAGTGTTCGTCCGACCAGAGCGACCGATCGCGGTAGCCGCCGGCCTCGACAAACTCCAGGAACTGCGCGTTGGTCACATTGTGGACGTCGATGTCGAACGCCGGCACATTGACACGATGCTCGTCGAACTCGTTGTCCCAGCCGAAAGGAATGCGATTGCGATCCGCGCCGAGTGTGGCAATGCCGGAAGGAACATGAACTCGTTCTCTTGGTTTTGATCGCTGGCTTCTCCCCGATCCCGGATCCCCGGCCACGGATCCTGGCTTGTTTTTCTGCTGAAACGGAAGCCGATGCCACATGTAGAGCAGCGTCTCCTGATGCATCGCCTCATGCTCGAGCGCTGTGTACAGCGCTTCTGCGCGATGCATCGCCGGACGATCGTCGCGAAACTCGGCCTCCTCTAACGCCTCGACGATGGCCGCATCGGCGCGCCGGGCAAAATCGAGCACTTCGTCGCGCGAGGGCCACTCGGTGTTCACGCCGCTTCGCGGGACGGCTGTGTCGGTGCTGTCAGGGTCAATGCCGCGCTCGAACAGTTTCTCGAGCCGGGCGTCGACCGGCGGCCTGCCAAGGCCGCGGCGGAGGAATGAGATCACGCTAAACGCGGGAAGATGCCCCTCGTAAAACACGATCGGATTTCGAAGCGCGATCGGCCGCGAATAGTACGCCGTCGGATCGATCAGATCAAATATCGCGCGCGTCCGCGCCCGGTTGCGCTGATACCAGTCGACTACTGATGAGCGGTCAACGGCCAGAGAGGACATCCGAAAAGTATATGACTGCTTCGCCCTTCCTAGGCAGCGTGCTTTGACTTTCGGCGGCCGGGCTTGCTCGCGCTCTTTTTCGACGCCGTCCGCGACTTCGCGTTTGCTGTGCCTTTGCTTTCAAGACTCGCGCGCAGGCGTGCCATCAAATCAACCACGTCCGCCGACTGAGCCGTCTCGCGCTCCTGTAGACGCGGGCGTTTCCCCTTCAATTTCGCCTGGATGACCTTCATCAGGTTATCGCGGTATTCGTCGGTATATTTCCCCGGATCCCACTTCGCGCTCAAGCTGGCGATGAGTTGCCCCGCCATTTTCAATTCGGCCGGTCTGATTCCCTCCGCCTTTGGAAACTTGAACTCATCCAGGTCGGCGAGTTCATCGGCAAATCGCATCATCGTCAACACCAGCGCATCGCCGATCGCCTCGACCGCCGCAAGGTGCTGCGCATCGCGAAGAATGATCTTGGAAACACCGAGCTTGCCGGATTCTCGAATCGCCTCACGAAGCAGCGCATACGATCGTTCGGCCCCCTTCGCCGGCTGCAAGTAGTACGGCGTCTCGAAATATCGTTCGTCGACCTCCTTCGGATCCACGAAATCAATGATGTCGATGGTCTTGGTCTTCTCTACTGCCGCCGTCTTGAAATCGTCCTTGGTCAGGACAACGAATTGCCCCTTCTCGTATTCGTAGCCCTTCACGAGATCTTCCCAGCCGACCGGCTTCCCCTCGGTCTGGCAAACGCGCTCGTAGCGGATCGGCGCTTCATCCTTGGCGTGGAGCAGACGGAATTTCGGCCGGTGATCGCGAGTCGCGCTGTACAGTTCGATCGGAATATTGACCAGTCCGAACGCCAGCGACCCTTTCCACATCGAGCGAGCCATGGCGGAACCCTCCGCGTAAAGGTGTGCAGATTCCGCGCCATCGGGGCCTGTCCGCCGTAGCGCGAAGGCGCGAAGGCGGATTAGAATCAAAGGTCGGGGCGGCGTGGCGAAATTGGCAGACGCGAGAGACTTAGGATC
>Ga0111538_10000940_pt1 | contig 40516 bp, 36 predicted proteins | sample SoiMethybrSBSTD1_FD_79669 | JGI IMG/M metagenome (GOLD analysis project Ga0111538, IMG submission 79669) | Bulk soil microbial communities from a Populus tree surrounding site in Tennessee, USA - Soil MetaG P. TD hybrid SBSTD1 (version 2)... | ecosystem: Environmental > Terrestrial > Soil >...
CGCTCGCGCGCCCGCGACAGCCACCCCCGCCCCCGCGACCCCGCGAGTCCCCGCGACCCCGCGAGTCCCCGCGACCCCGCGCGCCCCCGCGACACCGCCCGCCGCTCGCGCGCCCGCCGCTCGCGCGCCCGCCGCTCGCGCGCCCGCTCGCAAAATGAGCGCCCGTTTTATCTCGAAGGAGGCCGGCGGCGCGCGCTCTCGGCGGAGCTTCGGCTCGCGAGGCGGCGCTCGATTCATCGTGGCGATGGCCAGCGCAGTGCTGGCGACGGCGTGCGTCGACTCGGTGGCGCGTCCGGGCGGGCCGGTCGGGGACGGCGAGTGGTCGGTGGCTGACGCGGTCGTCTACCGCGACAACCTCGCCACCCATCCCGGCTGCTCGACTGCGGGCATGACCTACCAGCACGGCGGCCCGGAGGGGTACGGCTGCGCCGCCAAGGTCTATCCGACCGACGGAGAAGACACCGCCAAGCCGATCGTCCTCCTCATCCACGGCAACTCCGACACGCCGGACGAGTGGGAGCGGTGGCCCGAGGACAGCGGCGCCCCGATGATCGCCGAGACGCTGTCCGGCCTCGGCTACCGCACCGAAGCGATCGACCTGCGAATCGATCTCGTGGATGACCCGCAGTCGAACAACGACACCGAGAACGCCGCGCGCAACATCGATCACGGCTGGGCGACGCCGATCGCTCAAGACTTCATCCGCTCCGCCATGGAGGCGGATCCGGACCGCCGCTTCACCCTGATCGGCTTCTCGCTCGGCGCGACGATCATCCGCGATGCCCTCCGCCGGCTACACGTCGAGGGAGCCATCAACCCGTGGGAGCGGCTCGACGACGTCGTGTTGCTCGCCGGCGCCCACCACGGCGTCTCGACCTACGCCCGACTGTGCGGCAAGAACCCGACCATGCGCGGCCAGGTGGCCTGCGAGCTCGGCAACCGCGACAGCTTCGCGCCGACCGACTTCATGAACGCACTGAACGGACCCGACGGCGCCTACGAGACCCCCTGCGCCGACGGCGACAGCGCCTTCGGCGCCACCGGCGCGTGCGGTGGAAACACCGTCGCCTACACGACCGTGGTCATGCGCGACATCGCCGACGGTTCCTATCAGGACGAGTTCGTGTCGGAGTCGTCGAGCGCGCTCGCCGGCGCCGACAACCGGCTCATCGAGCTCGATGACACCGACGAGACCGGCTACTTCTTCAACGGCCTGCTCAAGAACCACTACGGCGCCGCGCGCAGCCAGGCTGCGCTCGACATCGTCGTCGAAGTCGTGGGGGACTGACATGGCACCGATCCGGACGACCGCGATCACGACGCTCTGTCTCCTGACCCTGCGCGCGAGCCCGGCCCCGGCGCAGGAAGGAGACGTGACGCCCCCGAGCGTCGAGAAGGACAGCGCGGGCGAGACGCCCGACGAGGCCGGCGGCGCCGCCGGCGGCGCCACCGGCGGCTGGACAGCGGGCTGGAAGATTCGCCCGTACGCAGCGCTGGTGGGTGGCGTGAAGTACGAGACGCTCCAGACCAAGGAGGACAACCCGGCCGAGGACCGCGCGGTCACCATCGCGCTCTCCCGGCTCGGGCTGCGCGGCAACATCGCCGACCACGTCTACGTGGAGAGCGAGTTCGAGGTGAACGCCGGGCCGCACGGGACCAGCGCGTGGGAGGGCCAGGCGGCCCTCCAGGTGCGAAACCAGCTGGTCCGCCTGCGGCAGTTCAACTTCCGGGTCGACGCCGGTCGCATCACCGACGACGCCAGCCTCGACTACTACTCGGAGCACGTCGCCGACCAGCTCCTCACCGACGGGTTCACACGCGCCTCGATCCTCGCGAGCGGCTTCAACCGCGGCAATGGCGTCCTGCTCCGCTACGAGATGCCGCAGGTCCCCGGTCTCCAGCCCGGCATCACCATCAACGCCGCCAACCCGACCAGCACGACCGCCAGCCTGGTGGTCGGCGGGACATTCCCGCCCTTCTCTCGCTTCTATTTCGCGCCCCACCAGCAGGTCGGCCGCGACGCCTCCAAGTTCCCGGCCGACGAGTACCACATCGTCGTCGTCACCCCGTCGGTGGTCTACCAGCGCGGCCTGGTCGAAGCGCAGGGCGCGGTCCAGATGTTCCGGGTCAACACCAACACATCGACCGACATGGATCAGCCGATCGACGGCTTCAACATCCGCCTCGGCGGCGCGCTGCACCTCATGGACGATCGCATCCACCCGTTCGCCAACGTCTCGGTCGTGCAGAACGAGGTGGTCGATCCCGACGACGGCATGCGCCTGTCGGGCGAGATCTTCCGCGGCATCACCGGGTCGGGCGGCGTCGACTGGAACTACCTGCGCCGGAACGGCGTCGGCCTGCAGTACGCCATCGTCCGCGACCAGCAGGGGGAGGCGACCCGCACCACCCAGCACTTCGTCAACGTGGGCTCGACCTGGTGGTTCAACGACTTCGTCTCGCTCGGCGCGCGCATCGGCGTCTACTCGCGCTGCGAGGATCTCGACGGAACCGGCTGCCCCGAAAAGGAGGGCGAGCGCTCGTTCTTCACCACCCTCAGGACCCTTCTGTAGGAGGCACCGACATGAGCCGCGCCACGCCGATCCTCACCGCCCTCGTCCTCCTTCTCTTCCCGGCGGTCGCCGGCGCCCAGCTGGTCCAGGTATCCAGCTTCGGCTCCAACCCCGGCGCCCTCGACATGTACAAGTACGTCCCCGACGGCATGCCCGATGACGCGCCGCTCGTCGTGCTGCTGCACGGATGCAGCCAGCAGGCCAGCGGCATGAACCCGACCGGCTTTCTCGAGCTCGCCGACGAGTACCATTTCTACCTGGTCCAGCCGCAGCAACGCTCCGCCAACAACCCGGTCAACTGCTTCAACTGGGCCGGCGAGTACGGCGACCCGGCCAACCTCGTCCGCGGCCAGGGGGAGAACCAGTCGATCAAGCAGATGATCGACAAGATGAAGGCCGACCACTCGATCGATCCGGCCCGGATCTACATCGCCGGATTCTCCTCGGGCGGCGCCTTCGCGGCCGTCATGATGGCGACCTGGCCGGAGCTGTTCGACGCCGGCGCCGTGATGTCCGGGGTCCCCTACCGCTGCGCCACCACCGTGCAGGGCGCCTACGACTGCATGGCGCTCGGCTCCCATCCCGACCTCAAGAAGACCGCGGCGCAATGGGGCGACCTCGTGCGAGCGGCGAGCAACCACACCGGCGCCTACCCGCGCGTCATCCTCTTTCACGGGACCAGCGACACCACCGTCCACCCCGACAACCTGGGCGAGCTCATCGAGCAATGGACGAACGTCCATGGCATCGGCGCCGATCCCACCGCGACCGAGATGGTGGCGGGCCACGAGCGGCGGCGCTTCGGCGACGGTGAGGTCGAGGCCTGGCGCATCGGCGGCATGGTGCACGCGGTCTCGATCGGCGACGATCCGGACCACGCCTGCGGCACCACCGGCAGCTTCGTGGCCGACAAGGGGCTGTGCGAGGCCTATCGCGCCATCCGCTTCTTCGGGCTGACGGGTGAGGACGAGCCGCCGCCCGACGGCGGGGACGGCGGCGATGGCGGCGACGGCGGCGGCGATGGGGGAAGCGGAGCCCCGAGCGTCAGCATCGTCTCGCCCAGCAACGGGACCGAGGTGGCCGGCAGCGTCACCATCGAGGCCGACGCCGCCGACGACGTCGCGGTGGCGCGCGTCGAATTCCTGGTCGACGGCATGCTGCGCGGAGCCGACGCCTCGGCCCCCTACACCAACGTGTGGCAGTCGGCCAACGCCGGTGAAGGCGAGCACACCATCACCGCCGTCGCCTACGACGCATTCGACAACTCGGCGGAGGCGACCGTGACCGTGATGCTCGGCGAAGGAGGGGCCCTCGCCGGTGACGGCACGGTCGACCCGATCTCGTGGGGTTGTGCGCTCGCGGGCGACGGCGGTGGCCTGACCGGAGGGTCATTGCTGCTGCTGGGCGCCCTGTTTTTCCTCTCGCGCCGCCGCCGTGCGGGGTAAGGTCCGTCGCCGATGCGCCTTCCGCTCGCGCTCATGTTCATCCTGGGAGGCCTGATCGTCGCCGTCCGGGCGGCGACGGGCGCGCCGGTGCGGGTCGACCAGTTCGGCGACAACCCGGGCAACCTCGAGATGTGGACGTACAGTCCGGACAGCGCCGGTGCGCGCGCCCCGCTGGTCGTGGTCCTGCACGGCTGTACGCAGCAGGCGAGCAGCATGGCGCCCGGCGGCTTCGAGGCGCTGGCCGACGAGATGGGGTTCCACGTCCTCTACCCGCAGCAGAAGAGCGAGAACAACCCGGTCAGCTGCTTCAACTGGGCGGGCGAGTACGGCGATCCGGCCAACCTCGAGCGGGGCAAGGGAGAGAACCAGTCGATCGTGTCGATGGTGGAGACCATGAAGGCGTCCCACTCGATCGATCCCGCGCGCGTCTACGTCATCGGCTTCTCGGCCGGCGGAGGATTCGCCGCCGTGCTGCTGGCGACATGGCCGGATGTGTTCGCCGCCGGTGCCATCAGCGCCGGCGTGCCCTACCGCTGCGCCACCGATCAGCAGAGCGCCTTCGACTGCATGAACCTCGCCAGTCACCCGGAGCGAAAGAAGTCGCCGCAGGCGTGGGGCAACCTGGTGCGCGCGGCGGACCCGGATTGGGACGGGCCCTGGCCCCGGGTGATGATCATCCACGGCACCAGCGACTACACCGTGCAGCCCGACGCGGCCGACGAGCTCGTCGAGCAGTGGACCGACGTGCACGGCATCGACGCCACCCCGGACGAGATGACCATGGTGGCCGGCCACCGTCGCGCGCGATTCCGCGCGGGCGGCTCGGTCGTGGTGGAGAGCTGGCGCATCGAGGGGATGAGCCACGCCTTCCCGATCGGCCCCTCCGATCCGGAGCACGGCTGCGGCCAGGTGGCCGCCTACTTCGAGGATCGCGGGCTGTGCGGGGCGTATCGCGCGCTCGAGTTCTTCGGCATGCCGGGCGGCGGCGGCGATGGTGATGGCGGCGGCGATGACGGCGGCGGCGGCGATGATGATGGTGGCGACGGCGGCGGCGGCGGTCAGGCCGGGCGCGACGGCGGCGGGGGCTGCAGCATCGCGTTCGCGGAGTCGGGTGGGGCCGGCGGCGGCGGCAGTCGCTACGACGGACTCGTCGTGCTGCTCATCGCAGCAGCGGCGGCGAGGAGGACGGCGCGGCGGCGAAGCTCGGCGCGCTCGATCTTGCCGGCCCCGGTGCGCGGCAGCTCGGGCAGCAGCTCGTAGCGGCGAGGCACCTTGTAGCGGGCCAGACGGCTCGCGAGGAACTCGGCCAGATCGGCCGGCGAGGCGGCCGGCGCGATGCCGCGCAGCGCCACGAAGGCGACCCCGACCTCGCCCCAGCTCGGCTCGGGCGCTCCCAGCACGGCGGCCTCGAGCACGGCCGGATGGTCGCACAGCACATCCTCGATCTCTGCCGGGTAGACGTTCTCGCCGCCGGTGATGAACATCTCGCGCGAGCGGCCGACGATCCAGTAGGCGCCGTCGGCGTCGCGACGGGCCAGATCTCCGGTGGCGAGCCAGCCCGACGGCGCGAGGACGTCGGCGCTGGCGCCGGGCTCGCCGAAGTAGCCGGCCATCACGTGGGGACCGCGCAGCTCGAGCTCGCCGACCTGGTCGGGCCCGGTGATGAGGCGGTCATCGTCGGCGACCAGGCGCGCCTCGATGTGGAGGAGCGGCCATCCGACCGAGCCTGGCTTGCGGCGCGCCAGCTCGGGCGGGAGCCAGAAGTTGTTCGGCCCCGCTTCGGTCAGCCCGTAGCCGGTCCGGAACGCCACGCCGCGCGCGAAGAAGGGGGTGAACAGGCGCGCCGGTGTCGGCGCTCCGCCGCTGATGACGATGCGCAGCCGCGACAGATCGGCGGCGGCAAACGCGGGATGCTCGACGAGACGGAGGAACATGGTCGGGACGCCGAAGAGGAGCGTCGGCGCCGGCTCGGATGCCAGCAGCGCCAGCACCTGCGCGGGATCGAATCGCCGGCAGACGATCGAGGCGCCGCCGGCGTGGACCAGAGGCGTGGTGAACACGTGCAGGCCCCCGGTGTGAAACAGGGGCGCGTTGAGGATGGCGACATCGTCCGGTCCGAGGCCCCAGGTCGCCGCCGTGTTGATGGCGTTCCAGGTGATGGAGCCGTGCGTCTGCACCACGCCTTTCGGCGTTCCGGTCGAGCCGCCCGTGTAGCAGAGCACCCATGGATCCGACGGCGCGAGGTCGACCGGCGAAAGCCCTCCGCGGGCGAGCTCGGACAGGCCGGCGAGCTCGGCGATGGTGATCCGGCGGCCGGCCGGGCCCAGCAGTGCGGCTCGTTCGGCGTGCGGCGTGTCGGCGATCAGCGCGTGCGGGCGCGCGTGAGCGAGGATGCGCTCGATCTCGGGGTCGGCGAGCCGCCAGTTGAGCGGCACGAACAGGGCGCCGAGCTTGCCGCAAGCAAACAGGAGGTCGAGGACCTCGAGCGAGTTCTCCGCCAGGACGGCCACGCGATCGCCGCGTCCGACCCCGGCGGCGGCCAGCGCCCGTGCCACACGGTCGGCACGCTGGTTCCACTCGCGATAGGAGATGCGCTCGCCGCGCTCGGGATCGACCAGCGCCAGGCGCGACGGACTGAGATCGGCCCGGCGCGCCAGCCAGTCGACCGCGAACGCGGTCATGGGCGCCCTTTGGAGCTGGCCGTGCGGAGGGGGGCGGGTGTCGAGCTCGCGCGGGCGAACGCAGAGGGTCGCGCGACCGCGATCGCGCTGGCGCGCTCCGGCCGGGCCGCCTGAGCCGCCGGCGCGGCGATCCCGAAGCGAAAACGGGCCACCAGGATGGACGCGACCAGGAGGAGCTCGAGCGCGGCGACCACCAGGCCCATCGATGCAGCCAGCGACAGGTCAGAGTAGCGAGCCAGCGCCGCGACGCCGGCGGACACGAAGGCGGCCGGGATGGCGCCGAGGTTGTAGACCAGGCCGACCGAGCGGGCGCGGATCTCGGCGGGAAACAGGCTGGTCAGGAAGAAGGGCGTCACCCCGCAGAACCCGACGCCGATGGCACCACCCAGAAAGGCGCCGAGGTGGAGCAACCCGGGCGCGGCCCCGACGTAGAGCGGCACGAGCGGCACCATGAGGAGCGCGGGCGCCACGACCGCGACGATGATGCCGCGCCGGCCGGCGAGCAGACCGGTCACGATCGAGCCGAGCAGCATCCCGACGTTGAACAGAGCGATGAGTGATGCGACCTGGGCGCCTGCGCCGAGCTCGGTCTGCAGCAGGAGCGGGTAGTTTCCGGCCATGGCGTAGAAGACGCCGAATCCGCACGCCATCACCGCCGTGCTCCAGCCGACCGCGCTGGTCCATCCGGGAATCCGCACCATCTCGCGGATCGTCGTTCGCGGGGCGCGGGCGCCTCGTGTCTTCTCGAAGTCGGCGCTCTCGCGGACGAAGAAGCGGATCGGCAGCACCAGCAGTGCCGGGAGGGCAGCGACGACGAACAACCCGCGCCAGCCCCAGACCGGAAGGACTGCCTGGTACACCGGGGTGGCGAGCAGATAGCCGATCGCCCAGCTGCCCTGCAGGATGCCGGAGGCGATGCCGCGGCTGCGCTCCGGCCAGCTCTCCATCGCCAGGGTGGTGCCCGCCGTCCATTCGGCGCCCATGAAGAAGCCGAACAGCGTCCGCATCACGAGGATGAAGGCGAACGACGGCGCGGCGGCGACGAGGCCGTCGCAGATGGAGAACCCGAGGACCGACAGCATCAGCGGCAGTCGCCTGCCGAAGCGGTCGGCCAGCGACCCGGCGACCATCCCGCCGAACAGCCGAGCGAGCAGCGTGACGGCGAGCGACAGGTTGGTGGCCACGGCGCTCACCCCGAACTCCTCGCCGATGTGCTTCATGACGAGGAAGAAGATGGTGAAGTCGAAGGCGTCGAGTACCCAGCCGGACCAGGCGGCGAGGAAGGCGCCCCACTGGGCGCGGGTCGGTTCTTTCCACCAGGGGGTCGTCTTCATCGCTGTCTCCTCGTTCGCCATCGCTCGTCCTCGCCGTCTCCGTGCGATCTCCGTCCTACCTGCTACACCGCCGGCGCATCCTCGCCGTCCCGATCGAGGCCTGCCAGGTCGACGAACCCGCTCGGACGCATTGCCCCGACGAGGTTCTCGCCTGGCGCGGCCGCGTGTCTGGCCGGCAGGACCGTTATTAAACGAGCGCTCATTTTGCTAAATCAGGAAATGGAGTCAAGGGTATCCGACTCAAAATAAGCGCTCATTTTAATCACCTCGACCCTCGCCACCGCGCCACGGCGCGCGCGAATGGGCCGAGGGTCTGGACGAGCGTGCTCCGGTCCCCCCGACACGCCCGAGCTGATGGCGGCCGGCCCGCTGCGTGGCGGGGCGAGGGCGAGAGAGCGGGCGCCGGCGGGGGCGAGAGGGCGCGCCGGCGGAGGCGAGAGAGCGGGCGCCGGCGGGGAGCGTGCGAGCGCCAGTGGGGGGGGACGGGCGGGCGGGGCTGGGGTCAGGGGCAGGGGCGGACGCCGATCGCGTCGATCTCGTTCCAGTCGGGGACGGCGGTGGAGTCGAGGGTGAGGCGGAGAGCGGCGATGGGCTTGGCGGTGCAGGCGATGTCGATGTGGCGGTGGAAGGGCGAGGTGGCGGAGGCGGCGGGGCGGGCGGAATAGGCGGTGGTGCGGGTGCCGTCGGCGGCGATGAGCTCGATGCGGGTGATGGCTCCGGGGTTGTAATTTTCGACGACGTCGATGCCGTGGATGCGGCGGGGCGTGGCGAGGCCGACCTCGAGGAACTCGACGCGGTCGTCGGCGCCTTCCGAGGCCCAGGCGCCGGGGTCGTCGCCGCCGGCGGGGACGTCGGGCGGGCCGAGCGCACGGGCGGCGGACCAGTCGGAGTCGGTGTATTGGGAGGAGAAGGCGCGCACGGAGCTGGCCCACACGACCTCCTCGTCGGGATCCGGGGGCGTGGCGAGGTCGAGGCGAGGGGAGGCGGCCTCGAGGAGAGCGAGACGCGAGCGGTACTCGTCGCTCGAGAGGCGGCCGGCCTGGAGGTCGGAGCACAGGAAGGCGCGGCGGAGCGCGAAGGAGCGGTCGGCCGGCGCGAGGGAATCGAACAGGATGCCGGCGGGGAGACCGCAGGAGTCGGGGGCCGGCGCGGGGGCGGTGGGCGCCGCGGCCGGGGGCTCGGTGGAGGCGAGCGCGGCGGGGAGCGCGGCGGTGGCGGGCACGGCCGAGGTCGGGCGGCCGTCGCGGAAGAGGGTGCGGCCGGAGACCAGGCCGGCGCCGAAAACCAGAGCGGTGGTCGCGCCGGCGACGAGGAGCGGGCCGGCGACGGCGCGGAGGTTCACGGGGGACGGATTCATCGAGATCGGAACGCACGAACCCGAGCGGGTGTTCTTTGCGGTCTCGAGCTTCCGGCAAGCGGAGTAGCGCTCGCCGAGCGGCCGGCGGCCGGGCGAGCCAGCAGTCCAAAGATTGCTTTGCTGTCACCAGCTTGGCGCGCGGCGTCGATGGCACCGCGGTTGCTCATGCGACGGTGCGTCGAGAGCGAGGAGCCTTCCGTGTCCAGTCGCCACATCCGTCCGTCCCTGGTCGCCGCGCTGGCCGCCCTGCTGGCGGCTGGAGGCTGCACCGTGACCGGCTCGATCGACGAGGCAGGCGAGGAAGCGCCCGGCGTGACGATCGCCCTGCTCGATCTGGACGGCGACGGCGCCTGGGACGGAGTGGATCTCGACGGCGACGACGAGTCGGACGTGGCGTTCGACGCCGACTGTCAGCGGATGCTGGTCGGCGGGTCGGACGGCCGATGGGACGGGCTCGACTTCGACTGCAACCGGGTCATCGACGCGGCGGCGTGCGCGCGCCCGCTGGTCAACAACGACGACGACGCATTCGCCGACGGCATCGACCTCGACTGCGACGGCCTGGCCGAGCTCGAGCTCATGACCGGTCCGCCGAGCTGCTGGCCCGCCCCGCTGGACGGCGACGGAGACGGCGACCTCGACGGGTTCGACCTCGACTGCGACGGGGCCATCGACCTCTGGGAAATGCCGCCCAACCCGGCCTGCGTGCCGGAGCCGGTGGACGACGACTCCGACGGCACCATCGACGGCATCGACACCAACTGCGACGGCGAGGCGGACCGCACCCTCGAGCCGCCGGCCAGCTCGGACTGCTGGCCGACCGCGATCGACGAGGACGACGACGGCACCATGGACGGAGTCGATATCGACTGCGACGGAGACATCGACTACGGCGGGAACAGCGGGGCCGACCCGACCTGCTGGGCGGCGCTCGACGTCAACGGGGACGGATTCCCGGACGGACTCGACCTCGACTGCGACGGCAGCGTCGACTGGTGAACCAAGTCCCGCTCCGGGTCAGCCGGCGGCTCGAGTAGTTGCTGGCAGCCCAGGTGGCCAGCAGCCTGGCCAGGTCTCCTGGCCGCAAACGGATTTCAGCAACGGGGAATTGCGCCCGGGTGTCGCCGACTTAAGCGCATGAAAGTCGGCCACCTCACACCGGCCGCAAAATTGCTCCTTCGGTCGTCCATGCGGCGACTCGATCTGACGGCGGTCCTTCTCGCTGTAACGGTGATGGCGCCCGCCTGCGCGACCGGCTTCCTCGACTCGGGAGACGAGGGGACGGACGACGACGATCCGGGCAACGGCGACGGCACACCCGACCCGGGCGGCGGCTCGGGCCTCGAGTGCGAGGAGGTGGTGTCGCTCAAGGTCGAGGTCGTCAACTTCCCGCCCGACCTCCTGTTCGTGGTCGATCGCAGCTCGAGCATGGCCCAGCCGATGACCCCGGGCGGCTTCGACCCCAAGTGGGAGGTCGTCATCGACGCCCTGTCCCTGGTGGCCGAGACCTACCGCGACCAGGTCTTCCCCGGCCTCCTGCCCTTCCCCGCCTACGCCGACACCTGCGGCTCCGGGCACGTCGAGATCACGCCCTCGGTCGACAGCGGCAAGAACTTCGCCCAGTACCTCGACAGCGTGTCGCTCGGCGGCGCCGGCTCCCCGCTCCACACCTCGCTCAGGAACGCCATCTCCAACTTCTCGGCGCGCGCGGCCAACCCCAACGGCAGCTACGTCCTCATCGCCAGCGACGGCCTGCCCAACTGCACCACCATTCCGCAGGACGCCATCGACGACTCGCTCGACGCCGTCCGCGACCTGAAGAGCGCCGGCATCAACACCTACGTGGTCGGCATCGCCAACGACGACGAGTCGGGCGGCGTCCTCGACCAGCTGGCCGCCCAGGGCGGCACCGGCCACTACTACCCGGCCAGCTCGTCGGGCGATCTCATCTCGGTGCTCGACGACATCACGTCCTCGGTGACCCAGGTGTCCTGCGAGTACACGCTCGACAGCGGTCCCGATGCGGCCACCGACCTCGAGGTCAAGATCGGCGGCAGCACGGTCGAGTACAGCCCCGACCACTCGAACGGCTACGACTTCGATCCGGTCACCCACGTCCTCACCTTCTGGGGCGAGGCGTGCGACGACCTCCGCGGCTCGGGCGACGCGCAGATCTCGGCCAACTACTGCAACGTGGTCGACTGAGTGCCAAGCTGAGCTAAGCTCCGCGGAGGATGGCGGCCGATCTGGATCTCGAGGCGCATCGCGCCCGCGTGGAGGCGTTCCGCCGCCGGCGCGACGCCCGCTACCGCTCGGAGGAGGGCTGGCTGACCTTCGTCGACCGGATCGCGCTCGAGCCGGGCGAGAACCCGCTGCCCATCGGCACCCTGGTGGTCGATCCGGCCGGCCAGGTGCGGCTCCGGGCGGCGCCCGGAGTCCTTCGCGCCGGTCAGCCCGTCTCCGGCGAGGTCGCGGTCCAGGTCGAGGAGCGCGGCGTCGCGCCGGATCGGTTCGAGCTGGCCGGCCGGCGCTACGAGGTCACCTCGCGCGGCGCCGGCGGCGGCCTCAACGTCCGGGTCCGCGATCCCGACGCGCCCGCCCGCCACGCCTTTCGCGGCATCCCGGCCTACCCGTTCGATCCCGCCTGGCGCATCGCCGCCCGGTGCGAGCCAGTCGACCCGCCGGTCATGGACGTCGTGCCGCGCAGCGACGGCAGCGACTCCGAGGCGCCCTGGGTCGCGGTCGCGCACTTCGAGCTCGCGGGAGCCGCCCAGTCGCTGCGCCTCTACGCCGACGAGTCGCTGGTTCGCTGGTTCGTGCCGTTCGGCGACCCGAGCAACGGCGACGAGACCTACGGCGCCGGGCGCCTGCTCGACCCCGAGGTGCCGCCCGCCGGCGAACCGGTGGTGCTCGACTTCAACCTGGCCTACAACCTCCCCTGCGCCTTCAACGAGCTGGTCGCGTGTCCGATCCCCTCTCGCCACAACCGGATCAGCGTTCCCGTCCGAGCCGGCGAACGAAGTCCCGGCGCGGCGTAACCGACCGCCGCGCGCGGCGTAGTGGATGCGTGAGGACTTCGCTGTCGCTCGCCGCCACCGTCGCCGCCCTCGTGGTCGCCGCCGCCGCCTGCGGCTCGCAGGTCGATGACCGCGAGACCGCCACGACGACCACCCGAACCGCCGCGCGTCCGGTCGCCACGCCGGGCGCCGCACCGGCCCCCACCAGCGAGCGCCCCGTGATCCTCGCCGAGCTCTTCACCTCGCAAGGCTGTAGCTCCTGTCCGCCTGCCGACCGGCTGCTCAGCTCGATCGGCGAGCTCGCCGGCGATGGCGCCGAGGTCATCCCGCTGGCCTTCCACGTCGACTACTGGGACGACCTCGGCTGGAAGGACCCGTTCTCCGCCGCCGAGTGGACCGAAAGGCAGCAGCGCTACGCGGCGCGGGTCAGCCGCGGCCGGGTCTACACCCCGATGCTGGTGGTGCAGGGACGCGAGCACATGGTCGGTTCCTCGCAGGGCGAGGTGAAGGACGCGCTCCGCCGCGCCGCCGCGGGCGGCCGCGCCGCCGGCGCCACCGTCACGGGCCACCTCGACGACAAGGGCCACATCGCCATCGACGCCGCCGCCGGCGACTCGGCGGCCGCGGTCTTCGCCGCCGTGGTCGAGAGCGGCATCGACACCGAGGTGACGCGCGGCGAGAACCAGGGCCGCGTGCTGCGCAACGACTTCATCGTCCGCCGCCTGGAGCGCGCCTTCGAGCTCCGCCCCGACGAGCGCAAGAGCGAGACGGTGGAGCTCGTCTTCGATCCCGGCTGGCGCCGCGATCGGGTCGCGGTCGTCCTGTTCCTCCAGGACCTGGAGTCCCTGGCGATCCGCGCTGCCGCCCGGGCCACTCGCGGCCCCTGACGGCTCGATCGGCCGGCCAGCCGGCCAGACGCAAACGCCGGTTTGCAGCGTCTGCGCGCCGAGTTGCGCAGGCTTGCGCGCGCTGCAATCCGCGTCACGGTCGGCCCTCGCATTGCACCATCCGACCGCATGTCTCTGGGAGGGTCCGTGATGAACAAGAAACGCTGGTCGGTCGCCCCCATCCTCTTCGTCGCCCTGCTGGCCGCGGCCGGCAGCGACGCCGAGGCGGGCAAGGGCAAGCTCAGGCCGAGCGGCGGGTCGCTCGAGCGCACCCGGAACGGCGTCGTCTTCCGCGAGAGCGCCAAGCACACCAAGGGCATCCGCAGCAAGCTCACCTTCGGCAAGCTCGGCAAGACCCTGAGCGCCACCACGGAGCAGTCGGCCCACGGCGTGAAGTCCACCGTCCAGCGCCGCCGCCAGCGGGTGACCAAGGCGGTCTCCGGCTTCGGCAACGGGACCAAGGGGGAGAGCAACTTCGAGAAGAAGAACTTCTTCACCCGCAAGTGGAAGTCGAAGATGACCCGCAGCGACACCGTCGGCGACAACGAGGTCACCGAGAATTCGTCGCGCAAGAAGATCTTCGGCGGCTGGGAAGCCAGGATGCCGCGGCGGACCGGCCGCATGGGCAACAGCGAGGAGTTCGTCAACGGCCAGCCGCGCAAGACCTCGCCGACCGACAAGCCGTTCCGCGGCAAGCTCAAGGGCAAGCGCTCGATCGACCGCACCGCCGAGAGCATGGAGATCGCCGACACCCAGACCCGCCGCTGGGGCGTGATGCGGCGGCTCAGCTTCGGCCTGCTCGGCAAGAAGAAGCAGGTCTCGGTCGAGCAGCGGCAGACCGCCGACGGCATGAAGGTGACGATGACGACTCCGCGGGCGCAGACCGTCCGCGACACGGTGGTCGGCGACGGCGTGACGATGTCGACCGGCACCTACACCAAGAAGGGCCGGGTCCGCGAGCGCGACACGGTGAGGATCACCGAGCAGGGCGGCGTGCGCCGGACCGAGAAGCTGCGCCGCGACGGGTCGGTCAAGGAGATCGTGACCGAGCGCATGAGCAACGACGGCCGCTCGCGCACCACCACCAAGAAGGTCCGCCGGGACGGCTCGGTCAGGAAGATCAAGGAGAAGGAGTCGGTCATCGGCCAGGGCGGCAAGAAGAGCTGGCAGCGCTCGCGCACCACGTTCCGCAAGAACGGCTCCGTCCGCACCAACATCGGGATCGGCAAGGTGGACGGCGACTGGCGGGCCAACGTGAAGACCCCGATCGGCTCGATCGGTTCGACCAAGTCGCGCATCACCTCGAACTCCCCCGGCCCCGCCCAGGTCGCGCCTGACGACGAGTAGCCCGCCCCGCCGCCGCCGGCGTTGAACCGGCCCGACCGCTCGCGCGTTTTTTCCTGTCACGGATGACGCCGGCTGGGCACCATCACTCGATGACGGACACCCAGCTGGTCGCCCGGGCGCTGGCGGGAGATGCGCGCGCTTTCGGCGCGCTCGTCACGAGATATCAGGATCTTGCGATCTCGGTGGCCTACGCCGCGACCGGCGACCCGGGCCTCAGCGAGGACCTGGCGCAGGAGGCGTTCGTCATCGCCTGGCGGCGGCTGGCCTCCCTGGCCCACCGCGAGCGCTTCGCTCCCTGGCTGTGCGGCATCGTCCGCCATGTGGGGCGGAGCGAGCGCCGCCACCGCAACCGGCACGCGCCGGCCGGCAGCCCCGAACCGCTCGACGCCCTGGCCGCCGCCCGCCCATCGCCCCTCGACGAGGCGATGGCGCGCGAGGCGCTCGGCCGGACCTGGCATGCGCTGCGCGCGCTGCCGCCCCGCTACCGCGAGCCGCTCGTCCTCTACTGCCGGCTCGATCACTCGCACGCGCGGGTGGCCGCCAGCCTCGGCCTCAGCGAGGAGACCGTCCGGCAGCGAGTGTCGCGCGCCCGCCAGCGCCTGCGCGACGAGGTCGAGGGCGTCGAGCGCACAGTGGGCCGCGCCGCGCGCCGGCCGCTCGCCGCCGGCGTCCTCGCGCTCATCTGGGCCCGGAGCGCGGGCGCCGCGCGCGCGGCGAGCAGTTCCTCGCCGTGGCTGGTCGGCATCGCTGCGCCGGTCGCGGCGATCGCGGCCGTGCTCGTCCTCACGGCCGCTGCCGTGACCGCGCTCAGGACCGTCGCGCCAGCCGGCGCGGCTCGGGTCTCGGCCGCGCAGACGCCGGCATCCCCGCCCCTGCGGGTCGCATCGCGCACCGCCGATGCCGCCGCCGCCGAGCTGGCGAGCCGCGCGTCGGTGGAGATGGGCGCCGGGGCCGTGCAGCCGGCCGCGGGCGATGCGACCGCCGAGGACGGCGTGAGCGCAGACGGCAGCGACAGGGTCGAGTTCGACTTCACGGCGGCGCGCGGAGCGCGGCGCGGACGGGTCGTCCGTCACGGCCCCGCCGTCGTGACCCGCGAGACCACCGCCGCCGCCGCCAGGGCCGCCCGGCCGCTCCTCCGTCCGACGCTCGACATCGATCCCGCCTCGTTCCTCCCCTGACTCGATCGTCGATCGGCCGTCACGAACGCCAGCCGCCGGTCACTCGAGGGCATGAAGCACATCGTGATCCTCGCCATCGCCCTCCTCGCCGCCGCCGCCACCGCCACCACCGCCGCCGCCCAGGAGAAGGCTCGCACCACCAGCCGCGGCGGCCGCGCCGCCTCCGCCCGGAGCCAGAAGGCCGCGCAACCGGCCACCACCGGGCAGCAACAGCCCGGCAAGAAGAAGCCCGTCTTCTTCGACTTCACCGGGGACAACATCGACGGCGACCGCATCAACCCGGACGGCACCACCATCTTCGGCCTGCGCGCCGCGCGCCACGGCAGCCTCATCGAGCTGCGCGGCGACTTCCTTCGCGAGATCGTGAAGAGCGCCGAGCGTCTCTAGACTCGACACCTGCGGGATTGCGCGACGGATGTGCGATCTCTGCACGCCGCGATTCCGCGCTCTTGGCGTGGCACGTTCATTGAAACTGTGTTGCTCCACGATGCGTTTCTCCCTGTCGCTGTCCCTCGCACTCACCTCCCTCCTCGCCGCCGCCGGTCCGGCGCTCGCCCAGCCAGCCGCCGCCGCCCAGCCGGAGGTCGCCGCCTCCTCGGCGCGCGATCAGCGCTGGGCGCTCGGTGTCCACCTCGGCGGCGTCGGCCTCGAGCCGCGCAACGAGGACGGCGACGAGCTCACCGAAGGCAGCTCGGACAAGATCGAGATGGGAGCCGCCGGCATCCAGCTCCGCTTCAAGCTGCACCGCCGCTGGGAGCTCGAGCTGGCCGCCACCCACATGGCCGGCGAGCTCGGCGACACCGGCGCCGAGCGCCACTCCGGCAGCCTCACCCTCGGCGTCATGTTCCACATCAACCCGGACGCCAACTGGATCTGGTCCGCGCTGCTCGGCGTCGGCGGCACCCACGACCAGATCATGGTCGAGAAGAACGGCGAGCAGGAGACGACCGCCGAGTTCTCCGAGGGCCACGCCCGGCTGGGCATCGGGCTCGAGCGCCGCTTCGACCGCTTCGGCATCGCCGCCCAGCTCTACGGCATCGGCTTCACCCGCGACGACGACAAGTTCGACGGCCCGGCCTACGAGGGACGCGAGGGCGGCCCGGTGCCGGCCCACTCCTCCGGCGGCCAGTTCCTCCTGCTCGGCAACTGGTATTTCTGAAGCAGCCCAGCGCGACGCGAGCGGTCAGCGCAGCAGCGCCACCACCGAGCAGTCGCCGTCGTAGACCGCCACTCCGTCCTCGACCCCGCGCAGCCGCGGCGAACCCTCGAGCACTCCGCCGCCCCACACCACGTTCGAGTCGGTGAACGCCAGCATGATGCACATCTCGGAGTCGCGGTTGTTGCCGAAGTAGATGGTGTCCGGCGTCGTGTTGTCGAACTCGCAGGCGAAACGGATCCCGCGCGCCTCCGCCAGCGACACCGGCGGCGCCATGCTGCGCCCCAGCGGCTCGCCGATGCCCGACTCGATCCCGTAGATCGGCTCGCCGTCGCGCGCGCCGCCCATCTTCTCGATGTCCATGCCGACCCCGAAGCGGTGGTAGTGCGGCAGGACGTAGTGGATGGCCAGATCGATCGGCCCGCCGTACGCCTCCTCCATGTCGCAGCTGGCCTCGAACCGCGACCGCTGCCCGGGCGGGATGGCCAGCTGGTGGAAGTCGAAGGCCAGCGGGCGCAAGCGGGTCTCGACCTCGTCCTCCGGCAACGCGGTCAGCGCCAGCGTCAGATCGGTCTCGAGCTCTTCCTCCCCCACATTGATGATGTGGAGCTCGCCCACCACCACCGAACCGGCCGGCACCTCGAGCGCGGCGCCCGGTTGAAAGCCCTGGGTCTCGTCGGTCGCCTGGGTCGACTGGGCGAACAGCACGCCGCCGCTGAGCGCCGCCTTGACGCCGTCGAAGTCGCCGCCGCACTCCCACACCCCGTCGTCGACGGAGAAGGTCCCCTCGGGGACATAGAACCAGTTCGAATGGTGCCAGCCGGGGCCGGCCGCCATGTCCACCTGGTTGACGTAGAGCGGCTGCTGGTTGTCGAGCCGCCAGGCGGCGCACAGCGAGGTGGACTCGCTCCCCGGCGCCACCCGTATCCCCGTGAATTCGCGCTCGAGGAAGAGGTCCTGGTCGGGCCCCTGCGCCGGCGGGTCGGCGCCTTCGCCGCACGCGGCCAGCCAGGCGAACGCGAGCGCGGTCCCCCGCCACATGGGGCCATCCTACGCCGCCGGTGTATGTCAGGATAGTCCGCGCGTGCGACTCCTTCGCTGGCCAGCCAACCTGCTCCGCGGGTTGTTCCTGTTCCTCTTCCTGCTCGTGGTCTCGCTGATCTACGGAGCCGGGCGGCTGCTCCTCTGGATCGCGGTGCGCGACGCCGAACGGCGCGAACGGCGGGTCGCCCGCTGGCGCGGCCGGGTCATGCGCCGGTCGATGACCATGCTCGGCGCCACCTTCATCAAGATGGGCCAGGTGCTGAGCTCCCGGCCCGATCTCCTCGCGCCCGAGACCATCGACGAGCTCAAGGTCCTGCAGGACCGCCTGCCCGCCTTCGGATTCGGCCGGGTGCGCCGCGCCGTCGAGCGCGAGCTCGGCCGCCCGCTCGAGGAGGTCTACAGCGAGTTCGACCGGGAGCCGGTCGCCGCCGCCAGCGTGGCGCAGGTGCACCGCGCGTGCCTGGCCGACGGCGGGGCCGAGGTGGCGGTCAAGGTGCTCCGCCCGAGCATCCGGCGCCAGGTGGAGCGGGACGCCACCGTCCTCCTGTTCGGCGCCCGCCTGCTGGCCATCCATCCGCGCATCCGGCTCAACGACCCGGTCGCCCACCTCCGCCACTTCGTCGACGCCATCGTGGCGCAGACCGATCTCACCCGCGAGGCGGACAACTACGAGCGCTTCGCGGTCAACTTCGCCGGCGCCGAGGACGTCGCCTTTCCGGCGGTCCACCGCGCCCACTCGTCGAAGAGCGTCCTCACCATGGAGTTCGTCCGCGGCACCCGCTTCGACGGACGCGACCGGAGTCACGACCGGGCGCTGGCCGCCACCATCCGGCTCCTCATGTTCCGGATGTGCTTCGACCACGGCTTCGTCCACGCCGACCTCCACCCGGGCAACTTCTTCGTGCGCGAGGACCAGAAGCTGGTCGTGTTCGACGCCGGCATGGCCAAGCTCCTCACCGAGGACATCTTCATCCAGTTCGTCGACTTCTCGCGCTGCCTCACGGTCGGCACCGCCGACGACTTCGTCGAGCACATCAAGCGGTTCCACAACTACATGGGCGAGGTCGACTGGGTCAGCCTGCGGCGCGACATCGACGTCCTCCTGGTCCGCTTCCGCGCCCAGAACACCGCGCGCCTCGAGTACAGCGCGCTGTTCGGCGACATCTTCGCGATCGCCCGGCGCTACAAGGCCCGGCCGGTCCCCGATCTCACGCTCGTCATGGTCGCCCTCCTCACCGTGCAGGGCATCGGCAAGGAGCTCGACCCGGAGTCGAACGTGTTCCAGGAGGTCGCGCTCTTCCTGATGCCGGTCCTGGCAAAGAAGGGGCTCCTGCCGAGCTCGGCCCGGGCGTCCTAGATTAGGCTCCGGCCATGAGCAAGCGACATCCGAACGTCGTCAACGTCGACGAGGTCGAGTCCACCAACCGGGAGAAGGGCAGCCGCTTCGCCTGCCTCGATCGCCACCTCGGCCACTTCAGCGGCGGCCGCGGCCTCGGCTGCAGCTGGTACGAGGTGCCGCCGGGCAAGATGGCCTGGCCCTACCACTACCACACCGCCAACGACGAGGCGCTCTTCGTGCTCGAGGGGACCGGGACGCTCCGCATCGGCGCCGACGAGGTCGCCCTGCGGGCCGGCGACTACGTCTCCTTTCCTCCCGGGCCCGACCACGCCCACCAGCTGAGGAACACCGGGACGACGACGCTCCGCTACCTGGTCATGTCGACCATGATCCCGGTCGAGGTGGTCGGCTATCCCGACTCGGACAAGATCGGCGCGATGGCCTGGAAGAGCGATCGCTCCGGCCCCGCGGTCCGGGTCATGCTGAGGCGCGACAGCGGAAACGTCGACTACTGGGACGGAGAGCAGATCGACTAGCGCGGCTACTTCACGCCCAGCAGCTCGACCTCGAACAGCAGCGTGGCGTTGGGCGGGATGACGCCGCCGGCGCCGCGCGCGCCGTAGCCGAGCTCGGCCGGGATGAGCAGCGTGCGCTTGCCGCCGACCTTCATGCTGGCGACGCCCTCGTCCCAGCCCTTGATGACCCGACCCTGCCCGAGCGGGAACTCGAACGGCTTGCCGCGGTCGACCGAGCTGTCGAACTTGGCTCCCTTGGCCCCGTTCACCCAGAGCCAGCCGGTGTAGTGCATGACGCAGGTCTGGCCGCGCGCCGGCGACGCGCCGCTGCCCGCCTGGGTGTCCTCGTACTGGAGCCCGCTCGAGGTCTTCGTCATCGGCATGATGACGGGATACTAAACCGGTATGCTGCGCCTGTGCCCGACCCGCTGACCGTATTCCTGGCGACCGCCATCGGGGTCGGCGCATCCGGACGGGCCGAGCCGGGGCTGGTCGGCCCGTCGCCCGCGCTCGCCGGTCACCTCGAGGTGGGGGTCGAGTACCGCGAGGTGGTGTCGGTCGCGCTGGCGACCGCGCTCGGCCGCAGCTGGTACGACAACACCGTCAGGCCGCCGGAGGGCGTGAGCCCGGACGACAGCCTGGTGGTGTCGCGCGCCGGGCTGGGCGCGGTGGTCGAGGGACGGCTCGTGCTCCGCGAGCCGCTCGACACCGTCTCGTTCACCGCCGGGGGCGGCGCCTACCTCGACCGGGTCAGCGCGAAGGCGGGCGGCGCGGTGCTCGGCGTCGGTGGCAACTACTACGAGGAGAGCGACGTCGGGCTGGCCGCCGAGGGCCGGCTGGGCGCCGACCTGCGGCTCGGGCGCCCTGCCCTGCTCGGTGTGCGTGCCGGATGGATGTGGTACCGGGCCGAGCTGCCCGAAGTCACCGACGGTGAGGTCTCGCTCGGCGGCCCGTTCGTCGAGCTCAGGCTCACCCTCGACATCACCGGCCTGCGGATGGATCGCACGCGATAGCCTGCTAGGCTGAGGAGGGTGCGGACCGCCGCCATTGTCCTGGTGATGCTCGTGGCACTGCCGGCGCGCGGCGAGGAGAGCCCGTGGGCGGAGCAGACATCGCCCTCGAGCGGCGCGTCGCGGGCGATCGGCGGCTACAGCGCCGGCTGCCTGGCCGGCGGGGTCGAGCTGCCGCTCAAGGGGCGCGGCTGGCAGGTCATGCGGCCGGATCGCAAGCGCCACTTCGCCCACCGGCAGATGATCGAGTTCATCCGCCAGCTGGCCGCGGCAGCCCGCAAGGCGGGACTCGGCACGGTGGCGCTCGGCGACCTGTCGCAGCCGCGCGGCGGCCCGGCGCCGAGCGGGCACTCGAGCCACCAGACCGGGCTCGACATCGATGTCTGGTACGCGGTCGGCAAGAAGGGCATGAAGAAGGGACCCTCGATGGTGCGCGGCACGCGACCGGCGGCGGGTTGGGGCGCGCGCCAGATGCAGCTGCTCGAGCTGGCGGCACGCGACGTGCGCGTCGAGCGGGTGTTCGTGCACCCGGTCCTCAAGCGCGCGCTGTGCGAGAAGGTGAAAGGGGATCGCGGCTGGCTGCACCGCATCCGGCCCTGGTGGGGGCACGACGAGCACTTCCACGTCCGGCTGCGCTGCCCGGAGGGGAACGACGGCTGCGTGCCGCAGGCGGCCATCGCCGAGGGGGACGGCTGCGAGGAGATCGCCGGCTGGCTGGCGCCGGAGAGGGCGGCGGAGCGGGCCGAGAAGCAGAAGTCGTATCAGGCGCGGGTCGGCGCGGTGCCGGTCCTGCCCGAGGCGTGCGGCGAGCTACTTCGCTAGCGGCCCCGGCAGGCGGCCGATGACGACGTACTGATCCGGCAGCGACTCGCTGGCCAGCTCGGCCGTGAAGCCGCCGGCGCGCAGCTCGGCGATGACGGTGTCGGGCGCCAGGCGGTGATCGCGCGGCGGGCCGCGCCGGCTCTCGAGGGTGAAGTCGACGATGGCGACCATCCCGCCGGGGCGAAGGGCGCGGGCCAGGTTCGCCGCGTAGCGCTCGCGCTGGTGGATGTGGTGCCAGACGTCGACGATGAGCGCGCGGTCGACCGAGCCAGCCGGGACCCCGACGTCGTCGGTCGGCGCCAGGATGGCCTCGACGTTGCCGAGCTTCTCGCGCGCGGCGCGCTCCTTCATGTAGCGAACCATGTCGGGCGCGATGTCGGTGGCGAGGACCCGCCCCTTGCCGCCCACCGCGCGCGACAGCCGCTCGAGGAAGTAGCCGGTGCCGGCGCCGATATCGACCACGCGCATGCCGGGCGAGAGCGCGAGCAGCGCGACCACCTCGTCGGGCTTCTGCCAGGCCGCCCGCCCCGGGTCGTCGAAGACCTTGGCCCACTCGTCGGCGTTGGCGAAGAGAGGGTTGCCATCCAGAGCAGTGTGATGATGACCGTGGTCGACGGGCGGAGGTCGCTGCGCCGGCTGCGGCGCTGGCTCGGGCGCCGCGGCACCGCCGCCCCCGCAGGCCGCGAAGAGGAGCAGGACCGCCGCTGCGGTGCGTCCGACCCGCGCGCGCAGCCAGCGGGCGGCGCGCGCGATCTCGTCCGGGTGGAAGAGGACCGGGTAGAGGGCGAGCATGCCCCAGGGGAATACCCCGAGCCGCATCGTCACCGCGATGCCGATGTGGAAGAAGACGCCGATCCCGATCCACACCCATCGCAATCGCAGCTTGTTGGCGATCCGGCGGAGCCGCCCCGGTCGCTCCGGCGTCGCGTGCCACCAGGTGAGGATGGGAAGCAGCGGGCTGGTCCACTCGAAGAGGAGCGTGGTCGCGGTCCCGATCGCCAGGAGCGGCATCGCGTAGGGGATCCAGTCCCCGTCGAACCGCGCGAAGTGCGGATCGGACAGGATGTTGGCCAGCGCCTTGAAGTGGCCGAGCGGCCCCCACGCCCGGTCCCCCTTGTTGTGCCCGGCCGAGAAGTACATCCACACCACCTGGGCGAACAGGAGGTAGCGCGGCCAGGCGGGCACCAGCTCGGCGAACGGCCGCTTGAAGACGCGGCGCCGCAGCCAGGCGTCCACCGACCAGCGCGCGTGAGACGACGAGAAGGCGAGGATGGCCACCGCGGTGCGCAGGAGGAAGTCGATCCCGCGATCTCCCTCCGGAGCCATGTGGCCGAGCTGCGCCAGCATGAGCGCCAGCACCACCGCCGAGACGCGCGTCGCCGCGCCGATCAAGAGCAGCGCGGCCGCCGCCACCGCGATCCAGAAGACCAGCTCCGCGGTATCGACGCCGGGCCCGAACCAGCGCACCATGAACGGCGGGAGGGGGTCCCAGATCGACGCGTAGCCGGTGCCGTGGGGCGGGGGAGCCCACACGGCGACGACCACATCGAGCGACCATGCGTAGAGGAGATCGCCGAGCACCGCTGTGGCAACCAGGATGCGCGCCAGCACCAGCGCGGTCGGCTTCTCGCGCCGGTCGAGCAGAGCGACCCAGGCGCTCCAGATCCGCTTGGCCCGCTCCCTCACGAGCCGCCTCGCTTGCCGCCGGCGGCGGCTTCCTTGTCGCGCTGCCGCTTCCAGCGCATCCGGCCCTGGGTCTTCTCCAGCTCGAACATGCCGGAGGGGACGAAGCCGCCCATGCCGGGATCGATGACGATCTTCTCCATGCGCACCCGCACGCGGTCGATGTCGGCGCGGCGCTCGAAGATCTCGCCGGCCAGCCACTCGACGAACGGCCCGTAGCCGCTCCGGGTCCCCTTGGTGCCCGGGTTCCACACGCCGCGCAGGCGCCGGTACTCGATCCGGTCGGCCCACATCGAGTGCTCTGCATCGTGGGGACGGTAGAGGATCTCCCAGTCGTCCTTCGTCCCGCTCTTGCGCGCCTCGACCCACATCCGGTGCTGCTCGATCCGCGCGGTCGGGAACAGCTTCCAGGTCTGCCGCAGGCGCAGGAGCTCGCCGAGCGGCTTGAAAGGAGTCATGACGATCCGGCGCGCCCGCGCCCAGGACTTCACCGTGTCGGACCACTCGGGCGACACGCTCTTGGCCGACGGGATGGGACATCCGTCGATCAGCCCCACCAGGATCGCCAGCGCGACCAGACTCGCGCGCACGTGCGGCCAGGCTCGGCTCACCGCGCCATCCTACCGCGGCACGCCTCCTGCTGATGAGTCGTCCCGTGGCCAGTCGCGGCAGAGAAGAGCCCGTGATCTTCGCCTCCTCGGCGATGGCTGCTGGGTCCGGACCGCCAACGGCAATGGGCAGGTGCAGGGCTCTTCCCCCAGTCCTCGTCGCGCTCCTCCTGGCAGGCTGCAGCGGCATCATCACCAGCGGCGGCGGCGACGACGACAGCGGCGACAATCCCGGGGACGACGACGGCGACGACGGCACCCCGGTCGAGCCCGACCCGTTCGAGGCGGCGCCCGCCCCGCTCGAGCTGCCGTCCGGGGTCATCGCCGACGTCTCGGCCCGGGTCCACGCCCTGGTCGAGGGTTCGCCCTACTCCTTCTCGGTGCTGATCGAGAACCGCACCACCGGACAGGTCGTCGCCGAGGCGTCGCCGGAGCGGCTGCTGGTGCCGGCCTCCAACACCAAGCTCTACACCACCGCGGCCGCCTTCGAGCTGCTCGGCGAGGGGCACGGCCTCACCACCCGGGTCCTCGGCGACACCGCGATCGGCGGCGACGGCACGGTGACCGGCGACCTCTACGTCGTCCTCGAGCACGACTTCACGATGTCGAGCGACCTCTACGACGGGCCGCGGGTCCCGCTCGACCGCATCGCGCGGGCGCTGGTCAAGCGCGGCCTGTCGCGGGTGACCGGCACGGTGCGGGTGCTCGGCGAGTCGGTCTACGAGGCGAACTCGATCGGCTACCTCGACCTCGCCGCCGAGCGCTCGCAGACCACGACGGCGGTCGGCGACGCGCTGTCGGCCGCAGGCATCGCGAGCGGCGGGCTGGCCTCGTCGAGCGCGATGGAGCCGCCGGGCGGCGCGGTGGCCATCTTCGATCACGCCCCGCTCTCGCTCGCGGTCGGCTGCTCGCCGCTCAACACCGACAGCAACAACGAGTTCGCCGACGTCCTGGTCCGTCACATCGGCTGGCGGATCGAGGGGGAGAGCTCGACCGCCGCCGGCACCCGCGCGGTGCTCGAGTGGCTGGCCTCGACCGGGGTGCCGAGCGAGGGCGTGACCTTCCACGACGGCTCCGGCCTGTCGCACGACAACCGCATCACGGCGCGCTCCACCGTGGGGCTGCTCGAGTTCATGGAGGGAACCCCGGTCGGGCCGACCTGGGCCCACACCTTCTCCATCGCCGGCGTGCGCGGCACGCTCGGCGGGCGGATGACCGGTGGCAACACGGTCGGTCGCGTGTTCGGCAAGACCGGCAGCCTGAACGGCGTCATCACGCTCAGCGGCTACCTCGAGAACAAGCACGACGGCCAGCGCTACTACTTCTCGGTCCTGTTCAACAACGTCGGCGACCAGACCGCGGCGCGCTCGCTGGGCGATCAGGTGGTGAACACCTTCGCCGGCAACCTGCGCGGTGCCGAGCCGCGCCTCCCGGCCCCGGCGCTCGATCTGGTGCGCGCGACGGGCACCCCGGGTGTGCTCGATATCAAGTGGAGCCCGGTGGACGGCGCCGAGGGCTACCTGGTCTGGCTGAGCGAGGACGGCCGGGTCTGGTCGCGCGGCCAGGCGCGCTACGTGCACGAGACCCGCTTCCACGCCGGCGAGCTGTCGGCCAGCGCACCCACCTTCGTGCGGATCACGGCGCGCGCGGCGGGCGGCCTCGAGAGCGACCCGTCGCCGACCTACGCCGCCACCGCCTCCGACGAGAAGGCGGAGATCCTCCTGGTCGACGGCAACGACCGCTGGCTGGTCCAGCCGGCCCCGGAGAACGTGCTCGGCGGCAACCACGCCTTCATCGCGGGCCTCGCCGAGTCGGCCGCCGCCGCCGACCGCCCGCGCATCGCCAGCGCCAGCCACGCAGCGGTCGAGCGCGGCGACGTCGCGCTCGGCGAGCACACCGCGGTGGTCTGGGCGCTGGGCGAGGAGTCGGTGACCTGGACCGCGCTGTCGGAGACCGAGCGCGGGCTCATCGCCGACTACGTCGCCGGCGGCGGCGGGCTCATCGCGTCGGGCGCCGAGCTGGTCTGGGCGCTGGCCGATCAGGGGAGCGCCGACGAGAAGAGCTTCGCCGGCGAGGTGCTGGGCGCCGGGCTCGAGAACGACGACGCCGGCACTTACGAGCTGGTCGGCGAGGGACCGCTCGCCGAGGTGGGCTGGACCTCGTTCCTGGCGCCCGACGGGATGGACATCAACTTCCCCGACAGCCTGGTGCCCGCCTCGGGTGGACAGGTCGCGCTGCGCTACATCGGGGGCACCGGCGGCGCGGCGGCGATCATGAAGGGCAAGGTCCTGGTCACCGGCTTCCCGATCGAGGCGGTGCCGTCGTCGGCGGAGCGCGCCGCCCTCCTCGGGGCCGGGCTCGCAGCGGTGACCGACGCGAGCCGCTAGTCATCCCGATTGGCTCCCTCAGGATAGCCATCGGTCACCAGCTAGTAAAGCAAAACCAGACGGGCCAGGAATGGAGGCCAGGAGGCACCTTCCATGCTGCACGTCGGAATCGATTTCGGCACCACCAACTCGGCCGTCGGGCTGGCCGACGGCGACGGGCCGGCCGAGCTCGCCGTCTTGCCTGGCCCCGGCGGCCAGCCGGCCACCACCTGGCGCACCGTCCTCTTCTTCGAGCCCGACGCGCCGGAGGTGCGCGCGGGCGCGGCGGCCATCGAGCGGTACCTCGAGGTCGAGGGCGAGGGGCGGCTGGTCCAGTCGATCAAGTCGCACCTGTCGAGCGCCAGCTTCACGCGCACCAGCATCGCCGGCCGCACCTGGACCCTCGAGGGGCTGGTGGCCGCGTTCCTGCGCCAGCTGCGCGCCGCCGCGCCGCGCGACCTCGGCCGCCGCCTGGTCATCGGCCGGCCGGTGCGCTACTGGGGCGCCGCCAGCCCCGAAGACGAGGAGCGCGCGGTCTCGCGCATGCGCGCCGCGCTCGGCGCCGCCGGCTTCGACCAGGTCGTGTTCGAGTACGAGCCGGTCGCCGCCGCCGCCCGCTACGCCGAGGACCTCGATCACGACGAGCTCATCCTGGTGGCCGACTTCGGCGGCGGCACCAGCGACTTCTCGCTGGTCCGGGTCGGCCCGGCCAGCGCGGCGGTGCTCGGCACCGGCGGCATCGGCATCGGCGGCGACAGCTTCGACGCTCGCCTCATCGACGCCCGCGTCGCCCACGCGCTCGGCCGCGGCGGCTCCTACCGGGACGAGATGGGCGCGGTCGCCCCGGTCCCCGCCTGGCCCTACAGCAAGCTGCGCCGCTGGCACCACCTCTCCTTCCTCAAGGCGCCCGACACCATGCGCCTGCTCGAGCGCGTCCAGCGCGGCGCCCTCGAGCCGGAGCGGGTCGGCCGCCTGATCCGCGTCATCGACGAGGACCTCGGCCTCCCCCTCCACCAGGCGGTCGAGCGCGCCAAGATCGCTCTCTCGGCCGGCGACGCCGGCGACCTCGAGCTCGCCGCGCTCGATCTCTTCTCCCCCATCGCACGCGACGACTTCGAGCACTGGATCGCCGCCGAGCTCGCCGCCATCGACGAGGTCGTCGCCTCCGTCCTCGCGAGCGCCGGCGTCGACCCGCCCGAGGTCGACCGCGTCTTCGCCACCGGCGGCTCCTCGCTGGTCCCGGCGGTCCGCCGCCTGCTCGCCGCCCGCTTCGGCCCCGACAAGCTGGTCGGCGGCGACGAGCTCACCTCGGTCGCCCGCGGCCTCGCCCTCCGCGCCCGCACCCTCCTCGGCTAGGTGCCTCGCGCGCCATCGCGAAGCGCCGGGTGCGCCGGTCAGTGGCGGCGGTCGTAGAGGTCGGGCGGCGGCGGCGGCGGGGGGGCGGGCGGCTTGCGCTTGCGGGCGGCGGCGCCGGCGCCGGCGCGCTTCGCCGGCGCGCGCGTGGGCCTGCGTGCCGGCGCGGCCGTCTGCGGAGCGGTGGCGTCGGGCTCGGCGGCCGGTTCGGGCGGCGCAGGAGTCGGGAGCGCGGCCGCTCCGCCGGCGGGCGCAGGGGCCGGCGCCGGCGCGGGATCGGCGGCGGGCCGGGGGGCGGGCGAGACGATCGCGCCGCCGTCGGAAGCTGCGCTCGCGGCCGGCTCGTCGCCCGATAGCAGGACGACGACCGCGGCGACGGCCATGGTGAGGCCCGCGGCGACCGCGCCGATCATCACCAGCCTTCGCCAGCGGGGCAGCGGCGACACGTACAGGTTGGTCCGGTCGTCGGTGGCGATCCCGGGCGGGTCCGCGACCAGGCGCTGGGCCGATGGGGTGGGCAGCGAGAACGGCGACGACGGGGTGGCGAGCGGGGACAAGGCGCCGGAGTCCGCGGTCGGGTCGAAGGCGCCGAGCGCCGGCACCGGCACCGGCGTCGGCATGTGCAGCTCGGGACTGGAGGGACCGCCGGCGGTCGCCTCGGCGCCGCTTCCCACCCGCGCCAGCACGCGGCTGATGCGGCTGACCCGGCTCGACTCGTCGCCGCTCAGCCACTGACTGAGCGCGCCGGCCAGCTGCCGACAGTTCTGGTAGCGGCGCGCCGGATCCTTCTCGAGGCAGCGGCCGAGCGGCTCGTGCAGGCCCGCCGGGATGTGCTCGAGGCCGCGGGTGGGCGATGGCCCGGTCATGATCGAGACGCAGAGCTCGGCGAAGCTGCCGCCCTCGAACGGCATGACACCGCTCAGCATCCGCCACAGGATGACGCCGATCGACCAGATGTCGGTGCGCGCGTCGACGTCGGTGGCGTCGCGCAGCTGTTCAGGCGACATGTAGAAGGGCGTGCCGAGCAGATCGGTCGATCGGGTCAGGTGGATGTCGATCTTCTGTCCGGTCATCTCCTTGGAGATGCCGAAGTCGAGGATCTTCACCAGCGGCGAGCCGTCCGGCGCCGCGGTCAGGAACATGTTGGCCGGCTTGAGGTCGCGGTGGACGATGCCGTTGGCGTGCGCCTCGGCCAGCCCCTCGCACGCCTGGAGCACGTACTCGACCGCAGTGGCCGGGTCGAGCCGGCCGCGCTCCTCCACCACGTGCTGGAAGTCGGTGCCGTCCAGGTGCTCGAGCACGGTGAACGGCGCCCCCTCCTCGGTGCGCCCGACGTCGAGCACCTTGCAGACGTGCACGGTCTTGAGGCGCGCCGCCGCCCGCGCCTCGCGCAGGAACCGGCCCATCTGCTTCTCCGTGCAGCTCTCCCAGTTGGACAGGAGCTTGATCGCGACCTTGCTGTGCAGGTCGATGTGCTCCGCCAGGTACACCTGCGCCCACGCGCCGGCCCCCAGGGCTCGCTCGATCCGGTACTTCCCTCCGATCACCCGGCCGATGGCCGGGCGCTCGACTCCCATTTGCCAAGTATATCCCGCACCGCCCGGGCGCTAGCCGGCGCCAGGCAGGTCGATGCGAAGCTCGCGGATCCTGAGCCTCAGGGCCCGCTCCGAGACCTGGAGGAGCTCCGCCATCCGCTCGACGTCGCCGCCCGCCCGCAGGTGGGCGTCACGGATCTCGGAAGCCGTCAGATCTCGCCCCTTCCGGATGCTCTCGCTCCGGTCCATCAGGGCATAGAGGGTGGTCCGCGAGATGCCGAGCTGGGTCGCGGTGGCGCTGGTCTGCCAGCGATTGGCGCGCAGGGCCGCCACCAGGTCTTCCTCGCCGATTTCGCCCGGACGCCGGGTGGCGGGCCGCGCCGGCAGCGGCCGCAGACCGGCGGCGCCGAGTGCCGCCAGGGTCGGATCGATCGCGATGTTGGGGCTGTAGCGGTTCGAGATCACGATGTGGCGCGCCACGTTGCGCAGCTCGCGCACGTTGCCCGGCCAGTCGTGCCGCGCCATGCCGGCGACCAGCGAGGGCGGCAGCCACATGCCTCCGTCGTCGGGACGCGGCGCCAGCCGGTCCGGCTCGCCGGCCAGGGCCAGCTCCTCGCGCAGGAAGTGGACCAGCAGCCGCCCGACGTCGTCGCGGCGCTCGGCCAGCGGCGGCAGCCGGATGCGGAAGCCCCCCAGGCGGTGGAGCAGCGGCAGCTTGAACGAGCCGGCGGCGGCCGCTGCCTCGAGGTCGGCGTCGGATGCGGCGACCAGGCGGAGATCGACCGGGCGGGCCGCGACCGAGCCGACCGGCAGGACCGCCTTCTCCTCCAGCGCGCGCAGGAGCATCGCCTGCACCTCGGGCGAGGTCTCGCCGATCTCGTCGAGGAACAGGGTGCCGCCGTCGGCCGCCGCCAGCAGGCCCGCGCTGGCGCGGTCGGCGCCGGTGAAGGCGCCGCGCACGTGGCCGAACAGCTGCGAGGCGGCGGTGCTGGCCGGCAGCGTGGCGGCGTTGACCGCCACGAACGGGCCGCCCGCGCGACCGCTCGCCTGGTGGATGGCGCGAGCGATCAGCTCCTTGCCCGAGCCGGTCGGTCCGGTCAGGAGCACTGGCACCTCCAGCCCGGCGACCTGATCGACCCGCGCGCAGGCCAGCTCGATCGCCTCGCTGTGCCCGATGAGGCCGTGGCGCTCGACCCCGGGGCGCGGCGTCCGGCGGGCGTGCAAGAGCAGCGCGACCCGCCCGGAGAGCTCCAGGGTGATGCCGAGCGCGACCCGCTCGGGGCCGAGCTCGACCGTGCCGGCGAGCCGCTGGCCGTCGATTGCGATCTCGCTGCCGCCCTCGTCCGGTTCGAGGCGCACGCCGCCGCCCTCGAGCGCCATCACGCCCAGCGGGCGCCGGCTGAGGTGACGGTCGCCGAGCGCGGAGCCGCCGCCGCCGCCCGGCGGGCGGAAGTGGGGCTCCATGCGCGAGACCGCCGCGCGGGCGCCGAGGATGGCGATGTCGCCGGTGCGGCGCGCGTCCGGGTGGTGGAGGATGGTCAGCGCCAGCGCGGGTGGATCCTCGGCGCGCGTCTCGGCCTGCCCGCCGTCGCGGAGCGTCGCCTCGGCGTCGAGCACGCGGTCGCGGATGTCGTCGGGCATGATGATGGATGATCTAGAAGCGGCCGCCGACGACCAGCGCGGCCGAGCTGGGCGTCGCAACCAGATCCACCGATCGCTCCTCTTCCTCGCCGTCGCCGAGCCAGTAGAAGAGGACCGCGGCGCCCGCGCTGGCGATCGAGGCGCCGAGCAGGATGTCGCCGACCAGGAACCGCCGGTCGATGCTGTCGATGTCGTCCTGCGACGCGCACCCGCCCTGGTCGCGGCAGTCTCCCAGATCGCGATAGGCGGTGATGTCGAGGCCGACGCCGACCGCGAGCGCCGCCCCCGCGCCGATCGCGAAGCCCCAGGCGAGCGGCGTCATCCGGTGGCGGCGTCCGGCGGCCGCCGGCCGCGACACCCGCGCTTCCACCGGCGCCGGCCCCTTCGCGCCGCCGGGCACAGCGACCAGGGCGGGGATCTCGACCGTCACCGTCGACCCCGCCTTGTCGACCCGCACGGTCCGGCTCCACGGCCGCTTGCTCGGCGCCGACGCCTGGATCGTGTGCTCGCCCGGGTCGACCGGCGCCGCGCTGCCGACCAGCTCGGTGACCCGCACGCCGTCGAGCGTCACCTCGAGCCCACCGGCTGGCTTGCCGGCCGCGCCGGCGGTGGTGATGGCGAGCTTGCACAGTCGCGGCTGGATCGCCTCGGCACGCTTGCGCGCCTCGCCCGCGAAGTCGCGCTGGCCGGCCTCGTTCGCCGCCGCCTCGGCGGCGCGGAAGGTCTCCCAGGCCGAGGCGGTGCGCCCCATCTTCTCGTAGCAGTCGGCGAGGTTGAGCTGGGTCCCCGGGGCCGGGTCGAGCCGCTGGCTCTCCTCGAACTTGGGGCAGGCCTCCGGGTAGCGGCCGGCGTTCATGAGCTCGCGGCCCTCGCGGAAGGCGAGCTCGGCGGCCGCCGAGGTCTGCGCCCGCGCGCTCGAGGCGGCCAGCAGAGCCGGCAGGACCCCGGCCGCGATGATGAGGGCGGGTCTCACGGTTCCTCGTTGATGCTGCCGATGTCGGCCTCCGCCCACTCGGTCCCGGCTGCGTCCAGCTCGCGCACCCGCCACCACTGGCCGCCGATGACAGAATTCGGCACCTCCTCGTCCTGCACGGTGCTCTGGCCGTCGAAGAGCTCCATCCTGAGTTCCGCGTCGAGCTGGCGGAACGAGACCAGGCGGCCCAGGCCGTCGCTCACCTCGACCACCAGTCGCGCGCCGGCCCCGTATCTGAAGATTGCTCGCCCACGCCGTGTCCACCCGCTCCATCCTGACGCTGACCGACTCGCCGCGGAGATCATACGCGAACTGGCTATCGGCCAGGGATAGCTCGCCGGCATCCGCGGCGACCCCGCCGAGGAAGGAGACCCGAAGCTTGCCGCTGACCGGCACCGGGTCGCCGACGTGAGCGCCACTGCTGCTGACCACCCAGCGGGGCAACATCTCCTCCATCGAGAAGTCGTCCTGCAAGCGGCCGACCGTTCCGCAGGCGGCGCTCGGCCCGGCGTCCGGCAGGTCTTCCGGCCCGCCATCCGGGCGGACTCCGACGTCGCGATCCACCAGGAGCGAGCAGGCGCTGGCGGGGGGCGGCCAGGGCCGCGACGAGCACCGGCACCAGCCCTCCCCGGACCATCGGGGCGATTGTACAGCGAGGGCCGCGGGCGACCTCTGAACTGTTCAGCGCCGCCGCTGCGCCCGACAACCACCCGAAGTCCCGTTGTCGGAGCTCGGACGAGAGGCGGAACGGCGCTTGCTCATCCCGGTCGCAACGGAGGTGACGATGACGAGCAAGCATATTCTGATCGCGTTTGCCTTGATTGCGGTGCCGGCGACCAGTCGGGCCGAGCGCAAGATCGAGGGCAGCTTCAAGCAGGTCACCCACGACTGCCGGAAGGACGCCACGGTCGACATCATGAGCACCCTCAACCAGGTGACCATCGTCGGTCCCTGCCGCCAGGTCCGGGTGTCGGGCGGCCTCAACCAGGTGACCATCTCCTCGACCGTCGCCCTGGTGGTGGCCGGCGACGAGAACCAGGTGCGCTCCGACGCGACCGACGCGATCAACGCGCCGGGCGGCCACAACCAGATCGAGTACAAGCGCGCGGTCACCCCCAACAAGCAGACCCAGGTGTCGAGTCCGGGGCCGAACAACGACATCCGGAAGGTGAAGTAGCCATGACCACGACGCGCTTCACCGGCCACCTGCGGGGATGGACCCTGGCGGTCGTGAGCGCCGGCATCCTGGCCACCGCGCTGGTCGCGGCGTGCAGCAGCAGCGACGACGGCGGCGCCGAGTGCGTCGGCAGCGACTGCGACTGCCCGGGAGGCAGCTGCGACCAGGAGTGTCAGGGCGGCGATACGTGCCACTTCACCTGCGCCGGCGGCGACTGCAACCAGCAGTGCGACGACGGGTCGACCTGCTTCGCCGACTGCCACGGCGGCGGCTGCGATCAGTTCTGCCAGGGAAGCGCCGACTGCACCTTCACCTGCAACGGCGGCGGCTGCAACGTCTCCGGCGGCGGCGGCGGTGACGACGGCGACGGCGGCGATGGCGGCGACGGCGGCGGCGAGCCGGACGGCGGCGGCGGCGGCGACGTCGAGCACGACCAGGACTGCCCGCAGGGGTCGTGCCCCGAGGTGTGCGCCGACGGCGAGCTTTGCGACCTGTCCTGCGAGGGCGGATCCTGCGGCCAGTCCTGCCTGTCCGGCTCCGACTGCCACGCCATCTGCGAGGGCTCGAGCTGCTCGCAGTCGTGCGAGCCAGGCGCCTCGTGCCAGCTCGACTGCCCGGGCGGCGGCTGCAGCCAGGACTGCGGCGGCAGCAGCGACTGCACCACCAGCTGCGCCGGCGGCGCCTGCGACTGAACGGCGCGAAGACGGGCCTCGGGCGCCGGATGATGATCCGTGCCCGGGGCCCGTGTGGCTTCACACCTGGTTCTTGCGGACCGACCAGATGAAGCCGTCGTACCAGAAGTGCATGAGCGAGACGACGATGGTGACGGCCCACAGGGTGATGAGCTCGGGGTCGACCAGCTGCACCCCCCAGCCGTAGGCCAGGACGGCGCCGAGGTAGAGCGCCGCGGTCATCCGCTTGCCGGCCGGGCGGCCGTCCTTGCCCAGCCAGGCGACCCAGCGCTTGTGCTCCATCGCCCAGACCAGCGCCAGGTACTGCACGGCGTGGAACAGGTTCATGATGAAGAACGCCTCGCCCCAGCTGTTGAAGCCCCAGGTGTAGATGGAGCAGGCGCCGGTGGTGACGTAGAGGAAGACCTTGAGCCGGCTCGGCCCCTGGCCACGGCGCGCCATCATCAGAGCGAAGACGAGGTAGTAGAGGAGGAAGAGGCTGCCGATGACGAGCACCGCCCAGGTGAAGTAGCGCTGGGCGCTCTCGGCGCGGGCCGGGATCTCGGTGAAGAAGACCGCCCCGAGACTGTCGAAGTCCTCGAACTGGTCGAGGTGGTCGAGCAAGGTGGCCCCGCCGATGATCGGGCCGGCGTACATCAGCTGGTTGAGCCAGAAATCCAGCCGCCGCCCGGCGTCGCTGGACCTCCCGGCGTTGCGGTCGTAGATGCGGCCGAAGCCGAACGTCTGGGCCCCCGAGTGCCAGACGTCCCAGAAGGTGGCGGCGATGGCGGCCAGGATGGCGGCCCAGCTCGACGCGACGATGACGATCCAGAGGAGGATCGGCACCCACACGAAGCGGAAGCGGTACAGCTTGAAGATGTCGCGGTTGCCGTGGCTCCGGAAGAAGACCGCGACCAGGTGGGCGTGGATGATGGTGCCGATGACCAGCCCGGCCCAGGTGGCGTCCTGCCCTGCGATCAGGATCTCGTCGTCGGTGAAGGCGGTGCCGGAGATGAGGATGCCGATCAGCAGCGAGGCGAGCGGCGGCAGGAGGAAGAAGGCCCAGTCGTAGAGCGGCCCGACCAGGTACGGCGAGCGGCGCTGGCTCACGAGTCCTCCAGCTCCAGGCGGGCGGTCCCGCCGCGCGCCGCGTGGCGCAGCAGCGCGACGAGGAAGAGGCTGGCGCCGATCATCTCGAGCGACTCCTCGGCGAAGTCGATGAGCGCGTAGCCGAGGTCGCCGTCGCCGCGCGCCTCGGTCCACAGGCCGAGCGGGATCTCCATGAAGAGCGCGCCGCCGACGTAGAGCACGCCCGCGACCACGAAGCGGCGGCGGGTCTCGGCCGGCAGGGCGCGGAGGAAGCGCAGGTAAGCGAGGCCGAGGAGGAGGACCGCCAGCCCGGCCGGCACGATCCAGCCGAAGTAGAGCGGCCCGCCGAGGTGGACGAGCTCGTTGAGCTGCTCGTGCAACCCCACCGCCTCATCGATCGAAAGATACCCGAACACCGCGGCCAGGAGGCTCCAGTAGCGGGATTCGCCGGCTGGGGCGCCCGGGGCGATGAACCCGAGGGTGACCGCACAGGCGAGAAGTAGCGCCGAGGAGTACCAGGTGGGCAGGTTCCCCTCGTAGGACAGGGAGAAGAGGCCGACCAGATCCTCGTCGAGATCCGGCAGCGGCCCGTGGTGGAGGAGCTCGACGGCCAGCCCGGCGCCGGCGACCGCGATCAGGGCGGCGAGCAGAACCCGCCGGATCGCGGCGATCCGGATTTTCTGCTCGCCCATGGCCTCGTGATACCATGGCGGCCATGCGCCGGACCTACCTGACGCTCCTCGTCCTCGTGGCTCTGCTCAGCCTCGGGGTCGCGACGTCGTGCATCGTGCGCTCCGGCCCGTCACGCGGCCGACGCGCCTACCCGGTGTCGAAGGGCCACCACCACAAGCACCAGAAGGCGCCGAAGAAGCACAAGCACTGAGCCGCGCCGGCGCTACCCGCGCAGGTAGCAGGAGGCGTCGAGCAGATAGGCTCCCATGTCCGCCTCGCGGCGCAGCTCGCGCCAGACGTCGTGGACGTACTCGCGCAGGATACGCCGGTGGCGCTGGGCGGCTGCGACCAGGCGGAGACCGCTGGTCCTGACGATGCCTCCGCCGCCGGCCGGCCGCACCTCGTCGAAGCAGACCTGGGCGCTGGCCCAGCCGATCTCGTCCACCCCCGGGATCTCGATCTCGAGCTGCAGGCTGCGGGTGCGCGGCCCGCCGATCGGCCGCTGGATGCGCAGCCCATCCTCCGACATGTCCACCACCAGGGCGTGCCGGAAGGCGCCGCCGGTGAGCTCGGTGCAGAGCGACTCGACCGGGACACGCGGGCCATCACGACGAGGATCAGCCGCCATCGTGAAAGTGTAGGAGGCGGCGCGCCAGCGCGGCAAGAAAGCGGCGATCAGCCGGCGAGCGCCGGCAGCTCCGCCTCGAGCTGCGCCATGAGGTCGGCCAGCCGGCGGTCGTCGCGCCGCGCGCCCTCGCGCACCTGCATGAGCGGCGAGAGCGCGTCCCGGTCGCGCGCGATGGCCTCGTGCTCGATGGCGAGCGCCGACTCCAGCCACTGGTCGTAGCGATCGAGCGCCGCGACCAGGGCGAGGCCGAGCGAGCCGGACAGCGAGGCGGCCAGCTGCGGCTCCGAGTCGAGCAGCTCCGACATGGCGACGTCGCGCAGGCGGAGGCGCCGCTGCTCGATCTTCTCGAGGGCGTCGGAGCGGCGGGCGTCGAAGGAGCGGAAGAGCGCGCTCAGCCACTGGGCGGAGCCGAGGACCCGCTCGGTCTGGCCGGCCGCGAGCGACGGGCAGACCTCGACCGTCGTCGGGGTCGGCAGCTCGAGCTTGGGCGGCTTGGCCACCTCCGGGGGCAGGCCGAGCTTGAGCAGCTCCGCCACCAGGTCGGGGAACAGGTCATGGGTGGCCCCGTTCAGCCCGATGGCCACCAGCAGGCGAACCTCCTTGGCCAGCTCCTTGAGCGACTTCTCGCAGGTGGCGTCGATCGCGCTGGCGGCGTTCTTGAGGCCGTCGCTCGAGTCCGCCTCGGAGATCGCGCGCGCCCACGCGCTGCCCAGCCGCTCCACCTCCATCCCGAGGTGAACCGTCGCCTGCTCGAGGGTCATGTGGATCCGCTCGGTGACCAGGACCCGCATGCGGTCGAGCTGGGCGGCGATGAAGGGGTCGCGCGAGGTCATGCGCAGCGCCTCGAGCCGCTCGAGGCGGGCGCGAAAACCGGCCTCGGCCCGCTCGATCGCCCGCTCGAGGGTGTCGGCGCCGACCACGATCCGGTAGCGCGCGCGCCGGCCCAGCGCCAGGGCGCGCTCGCTCTCGAGGAGGACGGGCAGCGCGGCCACCGCCTGGGCAAAGCCGCCCAGGGGCCTGAGCTCCAGGTCGCGGTCGGCCGGCGACAGGATGACCTGATCCCCCGCCACGACCAGCATCGCGTCGGTCTCGCCCGGACGCGCCGGGTCGACCACTTCGACCCCCTCGGGCAGCGGGCCGCCGACCACGGTCACCTCGACCGCGGTGACCTTGCCGTTACTGCCGGCGGCGGCGGCGCGCAGCCGGTTGACGAAGTTGGCGTCGAGCGCCTGGGTGCGCTGGGTCATCTCCAACGCCTCCGCCTCGACGCGGGCCAGCTCGGCGCGGACGTGGCCGACCTGCTCGGCAGCCGAGGCCTCGGCGGCCAGCCGCGGGCGGGAGAACAGGCCGGTGACCCAGCGGATCAACCAGGCCCAGAAGGCCCACACCGGAGGCCGGCGGCGCAGCGGCGCCGGCACCGCCAGCTGGGCCCGCTCGAGGGCGGATTCGCGCGCCGACAGCTCGGCGCGAATCTCGTCCTGGCGGGCGCGCAGCTCGGTCTGGCGGGCGCGCAGGGTGGCGGTCTCCGGCCCCGACAGGGCCATCTCCTGGCCGTTCCCGTCGCTCTGGATCACGCGGAAGCGGGTCTCGTCGCCGCGGCGCAGCCGGACCACGGCGGCATTGCCCGAGCGGCCGACCGGGCCGAACAGCTTCGCCCCGGCCAGGTAATCGAGGAAGGCGGTGCGGGCGGCCACGTCGTCGCCCGAGATCCCGGCGACCAGCGGGGCGCGCGACCAGGCCGACTCGATCTCCTCGGCGGCGGCGCGCGCGGCCTGCGCGGTGGCGGGGGCTCCGGATAGCCGGCGCAGGGCGTCCGCCGACACATGAACCAGCGCGCTGCTGACATTCGCGGACGCTGTCACCATCGCCCCGTTCGAGCCTACCAGGGTCGAGCGGCCGAGAGGACTCGCCGGGCGCCGCAACCCGAGGGGTGTGAGGTCTGCGCCTACTTCCTCACGCTGAAGCCGTCGCCCAGCGGCCCGCGCCGGCCGCCGCCCTTCTTCTCCATGTTGCGGTGCGCCTGCTCGAGGCGCGCGACCAGCCGCGACGGGTTGGAATCGTAGATGACCGGCGCGCCCGGCGGTTTGCCCGCCTTCGTCGAGGCGGCGACGATCTCCTTCACGAGGTCGGCGATGCCGCCGGTTCCGGTCAGGACGCCGATGGGGCGCTGTTCCTCGAGCGCGATCGCCAGCTCGCCGAGCGTGCCGAAGCGACCGCCGGCGATGATGATGACGTCGGAGCGCTCGATGTTGTCGATCTCGCGGCCCATGTAGTTCGGGCGATCCTGCCCCTGGTGGGCGAGCGGCAGGTCGGTCACCTGGAGGACGTCGAAATCGGTCGGCGAGCCGGAGGCGATGTGCTCGTCGAGCGTCCGGTAGCTCGAGATGCCCACCGTGAGACCGCCGGCGCTGCGCGCGCCGCGCGCCGCCGACTCGGGCAGGCCGGGGCAGGCGCCGGTCAGGGTGACGTGGCCGCGCTGCGCGATGCGGGTGCCGATGACCTCCATCGCGTCGTCGAGCGCCGGCGGGGTCTGCTCGCCCGCTCCGCCCATGACGCCAAAGACGATCCGGGTGCGCTTGCCGCCGGCACGCGGCAGCGCGGCGATCGGGTTGGCGCCCGGCTGAACGACCCGGCGCGGTCGGATGATGGCTTTCGGCCGGAGCGTTCGTGTGGCCGCGGTCCGGACCACCTGCCGAGCCTGGCGGCGGGCCGCCGCCGACCCGGGCCGCGGTCTGGTGAGACGGGCGACCCGCCCCTGCCGGCCGGCTTCGGCCCGATCGATCGCCGCGCCGGACATGGCCGCGGCCAACGCGATGGAAAACGCAAGGCGGCGCACCGTGAGCGGCATCAGAGGTGTTCGCGAGTGCAAGCGATACGCCACTGAATCGGTTAACTATTCCAGCAGCTTGGCTCGCCGCCTTGCGCCGTCAGCCGGACTCTCCGCGAGCCGACGCGTCGCCGCGCCGGAAGCCTGGCCAGCCACGCAACCGACATCATGCTTCGTGCGCTCCGGCCCAGATGGGTCATGAGTGACCGGGTCATCAGAGACCCACCGATAAGGCAACAACTCGGTCACATCGGACGATGGAGGCGCCGTGGTCGAAATTCCGACCTCGGCGGCAAGCCACCGACATTGCATCAGGATCAAGCCGGTCCGGAGCGCCGTCGGCCGGGGGGGGTCGGAAATGCGGCCTCCACGCTACGGATCGACGCTCAGACCGCGCGCGATATCGGGCAGTTCGACGGGGCGCAAGATCCGGCAAGCTGCGTGCATCAGTGGCCTGGTCCATGAAGTTGTCCCGCTTCAACCTGTACGTGGACGGATATCCCGAAGCGGAAAGCACGCTTATCCACAACACGCTGTCGGGAGCGTTCACCGTCCTCGACCGCGAAACGCTCGCGGCTCTGCGCAAGCTCGACGCGGGAGAGGAGCTGGACGAGCGCGAGCGCGAGCTGGCACTCGATCCCGATCTTCAGGATCCCGACGTCGCCGTCGTGGTGGAGAGCATCGAGGCCGAGGAGGCCGAGTTTCAGGCCTGGTTCGAGCGCAAGCGCCGGACCAGGAAGAAGCTCGACGTCCTGGTCAGCGTGAACCTGGCCTGCAACTTCGAATGCCCCTACTGCTGCCAGGCCGGGATCCTGGACGGCACCGTGATGAAGCCGGCGGTGGCGGACCGGACCGCCGACTGGATCGCCGCGCGGGCGATCGAGGTCGGGGTCGAGTCGGTCTACCTCGCATTCTGCGGCGGCGAGCCGCTCCTGCACCCGGAGCGGATCAAGCGCATCGCCGGGCGCGTCCGCGAGCTCATCGCGCCCCACGGCCTCGAGCTCACCTTCGGCCTCATCACCAATGCCTACTTCCTGACCGACCAGATGGTCAGCGACCTCCTGCCCTACGGGCTGGTCCACGCCCAGATCACCCTCGACGGAGACGAGTCGACCCACAAGCTGACGCGCGTCTCGAAGAAGGGTGAGGACACCTTCGCCCGCATCTTCGCGCACACGATGGCGGCCAGCCGGCGCATCCGCGTCCTCATCAACGGCAACTACACCGCCGAGACCCGGCACGGCTTCATCCCGCTGCTCGAGAAGCTGTCCCAGGCCGGGCTCGAGCGCGGCTCTCGCGTGAGCTTCACTCCGGCGCTCGAGATCCTCACCTCGATCGACTGGAACGGCGGCGGGATGTGCACCTGGAGCGACTCCGACACCGCCATGCACATCTCGATGCAGGAGGAGATCCTGCGCCACGGCTACCAGACCAACACGCTCAGCGCCGTGGGCCCCTGCGAGTTCCACGACCACCACAGCTTCGCAATCGACCCGGACGGCACCATCTACAAGTGCCCCGGCTTCCTCGGCAAGCGGACCTGGGGCATCGGCCACGTGGACCGCGGGCTGGATTCCGAGCTCTACCA
>Ga0111538_10000942_pt1 | contig 40475 bp, 39 predicted proteins | sample SoiMethybrSBSTD1_FD_79669 | JGI IMG/M metagenome (GOLD analysis project Ga0111538, IMG submission 79669) | Bulk soil microbial communities from a Populus tree surrounding site in Tennessee, USA - Soil MetaG P. TD hybrid SBSTD1 (version 2)... | ecosystem: Environmental > Terrestrial > Soil >...
AGAACTACGCAATCGATGAAGGCGTGAAGGTTCAAGGCGTCGCGCTCGATCCATCATCGCGCCGCGTCATGCTGACGCTGAGTTCGCCGCTGGAGTCCGGCAAGAACTACACGCTGCACATCCATGGCGTCGCCGACGGCTCACCGGGTCATAACACCGTGAGCGACGAGAAGATCGCGCTCGCGGCTCCCGTGCCGGTGTACAGTCTCGCCGAGGTCGCGCCTGACCAGCGCGGCAAGCCCATTGCCGTCGCGAATCTGCCGGTCAAGGCCGGCGATTCGTGGACGCTGAACATGTTCGTGCGCGCCGAGAAGCAGCCGCCGAATCGCACGGTGATCGCCGGCTTCGGCGCATGCGACGGCCGCATTGCTGGAGGCGGACGCTACATCTGCAAGTTCGGCAACGGCCTGCGCTTCTGGGCGCACAATGCAGACCTGGAGGGCCACGCGCCGCTCGATCTTGGACGCTGGCAGATGCTCACGGTTACCAGCGATGGCACGACGCTGCGTTTCTACAAGGATGGCCGGTTGCTGAGCGAGGGCGGCGCGAGCCTTTCCGACGACCAGTCGGTGGTAAACATCGCGCCGATGGACCCGTGGGAACATCGGCGCCAGTTCGAGGGCGAGGTGCGCGATCTGACGATCTGGAACATCGCCGTGAACCAGGAGGCTTTGCAGAGCCTGCAGGCTGGCACGCAGCGGCCGTAACACCGCTGGCGAACCGCGTGCAAGGCTGCGCGGTGCCGATGTCGGGGGCGATCGTATGATGCGGCGAATGAACCGCTTGGCTCTGGCGCCGGCTGTCGCACTGCTTTCCCTGCTTTGGGCATTCACGGCTGGGGCGCATCCACCGGTGGCGACCGTCGCGCTCGTCGACATCGACAAGGATGGAGCGGTGGTCATCCACGTCGTGCACGATGCGCTGGCCTTCGCGCTCAATGACACGTCGCTTCGTATCGGCGATCGCGAAATGTACGCCTTGCTCGAAGGCCCAGAGGAGGATCTTGCGGCTGCCTTCGCCGATGGCCGCGAGCGATTCATCACAGGATTCCATCTCACTGCGGCCGAGCGCGAGGTGCCGCTCACGAGTCTCGAGGCGCCGGACCTTGTAAGCCTGCATCAGTGGAAGGTCGAGCACAGCGGGCGAACGCTGCCATGCAAACTGGAGTTTGTGGTCCGCGCGCAGGTGCCCGCCGGGGCGACAGGGATCTCCTTTCAGTTTCCGGAGATCATGTCGGACATCCTGCTGGTGATCACGCAACCCGGCTCAGAGCCGTTCACCATGCCGTTGAGTGCGGGCGAGACGTCGCCGGAGATCGGCGTGACGCTGGAGGCAGGTCCTTCCGTCTCGGGCGGCGCACCATCCGACGGCGCTCAACCATCCGGCGCGCACCCGCGGCCGGGTGCCAATCCCATGAGCGCGCTGGGAGTCGCGTGGCGCTTTGTGAAACTTGGCTTTACGCACATCATCCCGCGAGGGCTCGATCACTGCCTGTTCGTGCTCGGCCTGTTCCTGCTCAAGCCGCGCTTCAAGACCGTCCTCGCGCAGATCTCCATGTTCACTGTCGCGCACACCATCACGCTGACGTTGACCTCGCTGAACATCATCGGCCTGCCCAGCAGCGTCGTCGAGCCGGCGATCGCACTCTCGATTGCGTTCATCGGCGTCGAGAATCTCTGCACGACAGAGGTGCATCGATGGCGTCTGGCGGTCGCGTTCCTCTTCGGACTCGTGCATGGCATGGGCGTCGCCACGGCGTTCAATGACGCGGGCTTTCCGCCGGGGCAGTTGGTGGCGAGCCTGGCGTCATTCACGGTCGGCGTCGAGGGGGGCCACGTCGCCATGCTTGCCGCTGCGTTCGCCGCGCTGGGCTGGATGCGCGACAAGCCCTGGTATCGCCAGCGCGTCGCCATACCGCTTTCACTGGTCATCGCCGGCATCGCATTGTTCTGGATGGTACAGCGCATCAGCGCCGCGGCATGACAGCGCGTGGCTTCGGAACGGCGACGCCACTGCGCACATCGAGTCATCGGCGGAACTAACGTTTCTCACCATCGCTCCTGACTGAGGAGATGATCGAGCGGAGGTCACAGGCTCGCGTACTCGCACCCTTTATCTGTCTTCCCAGCCCTCCTGCCTTTGCCTCGGCATGAAGGTGGGTCCCCAGCAGCCAACGTCACGAAGAGAGTTGCTCTCGGGGAGTTACCAACGCACTTTGAACCCAGCAGGTGTCGCTGACATCAGCAAACGGCATCTTTCGGGCGCTTGTGGCAGTTTGAGGCAGGCGTGGTGACACCCGTTCTGACACCACCTTGAAGCACGGAGGGTCGATGACAGGTTCGGAAGCAACAATCGAGACGCCATGCCTGCACACGCCGTTGGCAGTTTGGCTGGCTTGGGCTCGCACAAACGCAATCACACAGCGACGCAGTGGCGTTTCGGTAGACTGGATTCAACCGGATGACTCGGCGCTTGCCGACCCATCCGCAGAGTCCCAGCATGACCGATCCCGAGCCTTCGGATTCGAAGGTCAAACATCCGCCGTCGCCCGAGTTCATGGCGACCGTCGCCGCGCCTTTGCACGAGGGCCCGGGCACTCGCATCGGCCCCTACAAGATTCTGCAGTTGATCGGCGAAGGCGGCTTCGGTTCGGTCTTCATGGCTCAGCAGGAGCAGCCGGTGGCGCGAAGGGTCGCGCTGAAGATCATTAAGCTGGGAATGGACACGCGCCAGGTGGTCGCTCGCTTCGAGCAGGAGAGGCAAGCGCTGGCGATGATGGACCACCCCGGCATCGCCCGGGTGCTGGATGCCGGCGCCACTGAGACCGGCCGACCATTCTTCGTTATGGAGCTGGTCAAGGGTGACCCGATCGTCGAGTACTGCGACAAGCACAACCTGAGCATCCGGGACCGGCTCGAACTCGTCGCGCAGGTGTGCCAGGCTGTCCAGCACGCCCATACCAAGGGAATCATCCACCGCGACATCAAGCCGAACAACATCCTCGTGTCAATGCAGGACGGACGTCCGAACGCCAAGGTCATCGACTTCGGAATCGCCAAGGCGACCAGCGCACGATTGACCGAAAAGACGCTCTTCACCGAGCACCGCCAACTGGTCGGCACACCCGAGTACATGAGCCCCGAACAGGCTGAGGGCTCGATGGACATCGACACTCGGACCGATGTCTATTCACTCGGCGTGCTGTTGTACGAACTGCTGACCGGCACGACGCCATTCAGCGGCGGAGAACTGCGTTCTGCCGCCTACGCGGAGATCCAGCGGATCATCCGCGAGGTCGAGCCGCTCAAACCCAGCACGCGACTCGCGCGCGACACCGACACGATCGCCGCCATTGCCGCGCGGCGACATTCCGAGCCTCGCAAGCTGCACTCGATCATCCGCGGCGACCTTGACTGGATCGTGATGAAGGCGCTGGAGAAGGACCGGACCCGACGCTACGAAACCGCCAACGACCTGGGCATGGACATCCAGCGGCACCTTGCGGCCGAGGCGGTCGTGGCCGCGCCACCCAGCACTGCCTACCGCGCGCGGAAGTTCGTCAAGCGCAACCGTGTGATCGTTTCGGCCGGAGCGGCCGTGGCGGCGGCGCTCCTGATCGGCGTGGCGGCGTCCGCGTGGCAGGCGATTCGGGCGACGCACCAGAAGAATCGGGCTGAGGTCGCCGAGCGGACTGCCAACGAGCAGGTCGAAATCGCGAAGGCCGTCAACGAGTTCCTGAACAACGATCTCCTCGCCGCTGCCGCGCCGTCGACGGAAAAGGGCAGGGGCATTGACGTGACGATACGTGAAGTGCTGGAGGAAGCGTCAAACCGTATCGAAGCCGCTGGCCGCGCCGGCGGACGATTCTCTGACAAGCCGCTTGTGGAGGCGGCCATCCGAGACACCCTTGGCCAGACGTATCGCACACTCGGCCTCGGTGATCGAGCCTTGCCGCACGTCACCCGTACCCTCGAACTTCGACAGACTTATCAGGGGCCGGAGCACATCGAGACACTCATGTCGATGCGCAGCCTTGCCTACATCTTGATGATGGTGGGAAAGACTCCTGACGCCGAACGATTGTTCGAGAAGACCGCGGAGATTCAGAGTCGCGTCCTTGGACCCGAAGACCCAGAGACTCTGCGAACCATGTCGGGGCTTTGTTGGAGTCTGAACGAACAGGAAAAGAGAGTCGAGTCCCAGCGGATTGCGGAACATACCCTGGAAATCCAGCGTCGAGTGTTGGGGCCTGAAGACCCGGACACGCTGGCATCGTTGGCCAATCTCGCCGGAACCTACTTCCGGCAAGGCAAGTTCGCCGATGAGCAGCGCATCCGTCAGGAAGTGCTGGACATCAATCGCCGCGTTCAGGGGCCGGAGCATCCCAAGACGCTCATGTCCATGTACAACCTGGGAAACGCGTGCTTCATGCAGGGCAAGTATGCCGAGGCCCAGCGTTTGTCTGAGCAGTGTTGGGAGGCGGAACGCCGCGTGCTCGGCCCGGAGCACCTTCATACATTGACCACGTGGAGCAACATTGGCGCCGCGCTTGGTTTCCAGGGCCAGTACGCCGAAGCCGAACGCATCGGCAAACAGGTGCTGGATACGATGCGGCGCGTCGTTGGATCAGATCACGACGATACGCTCCAAGCCATGGGGACGCTGGCCGACATTTACATGGAGCAGGACAAGTATGCCGAAGCCGAGCCGCTGTTAGTGAGCGCTTTGTCAGCAATGCGAAGGAGGCTCGGACCGGATAATTTCGAGATCTACCCCATTCGGTCCAGTCTGATCAAGCTCTACGCCCGGCAGAATCGGCTCGACGAGGCGCGGCCGCTTGTCGTTGAGCAGATTCAAGTCCTTCGCAAAAGTGCCGAATCACCCAACGCCTCCGCAACGGTGCTGAACCGCTATGCCTGGCTGCTTCTCACCGCTGAACCCGTGGAGTTGGGCGATGCCGCTGCTGGGTTTGATTACGCCCAGCGAGCGATCGCGGCTAGTGATGGCACAGATGGCTCCATACTCGCCACGCTGGCGATGGCGTATCACTTGAAGGGTGATCATCAAATGGCCGTTGAAACCGCAGAAAAGGCGCTCTCCATTTTGTCACCGGACAATGCGCCGGCTCGCAGGGAAGTCGAAGCCAATCTCAGACTCTTCCGCGCGGCAACAGGGCAGGCGAACGACATCACCTCATCTGCCACGAAACCTGCGGATGGGCAATCCGCGCCGTGACACAGATCGCAAGTCCTTTGCCCCGTTTATCGTTACGAAGGCACTTACGTTTCGCGTGCGGGTTGAGGCTGACGTAATCTCCAGTTGAAGCGCGCAGGGGCGAGCACAGTGCGGGTGTGCAACTCGACCGAAAACAGCACACGGGCCTAACTGGGCACACACGATCGAGGGGTAGTCTCTCGCCGCCACGGTGGGGAAGCGGTCGACCCAGTTCGTCCTGGGAGAAAAGGAAAACCCCGGCTTAGGAGCAGCCTCAATTCGATCGCATCTCGATCGCGCCGAGCGTGAGATGACCACCAGGCGGGCGGCGATGACCGAAGAAGTCCACCTGAACTCCAGCCGGATGCGTTGCAACGATCGCGGGGAACAGGGGCTGATAGGCGGAGTCCAGATCATCGTCGGCAAAGGCCCGATACAGCTCGGCATCGGTCTGCCCGAAGGCATCCCACTTCCATGCGGGCACTCCGCCGTTCGAAAGGACGTGACACGAATCGCCTTGGGCAGGCGTGGCCCAAAGATTGCCATGGAAATAGTGCGATTGCAGGTTGTGGTCGTTGGAATGAACGTTCGCACCGACCCCCGTGCCATTGAGATGGGGCGCACAGTACAGATTGTTGAGAGCGGTGACGTGTTTCGCATCCTCTCCAATTCGCAGGAACGCCCCATTGAAGAACGATCGGTTGATCGCAGTGTTGTGCAGGAGGTTGATGTCGCGCGCGGCACGCTGCATCGGCTCGTACCAGCCCCATACCGAGATCGCCTCGCCGCCGTCGTAGTCAATAATGTTGTTGCGCAGCATCACATGTTCCGCGCCGGCATACAGGATCACCCCCTCCTGCAGGACAAGGTTGCCCTCGGCAACGCAGCGTCGAAGCCGGTCGCCAGGCTCGCCAGAAAGGTAATCTGGTCCGATGATCATGCGGCCGCGATGCAGCGTGTTGCCGGCGATGTACACGTCATTGCCGAGCATCGCCCAGATCGTGGTCTTGACCGTGTTGGTCAGATCATTGCCGGCGATCAGGGCGCGGCTGACCCCGCCAAGCCTGATGTTGTGCTCCTGAACGCTGCCGCGAACTGAGTTGCGCACATACACGTGATCGCTGCCTACACCCCAGACGAAGTATGCGCCCAGGAGGTTGGAGGTGTTGTCAGACACCATCAAGCCCTGGACGCCGAATTCGGAATTGATGGCATAACTGACATCATCGAAATCGCATCGGCGAATCGTGACGTTGCGTCCACTCGGTCGGATGCCGCGGATGTTCGCGTTTGTCGGGGTCACGGCGGGCGTATCGAAACGAAGACGCTCGATGACCACGTTCTCGGAATTGCCATACGTCGTGATGATTCCCGCGACAGTTGCAGCGCTCTGGCCGCGCAGGACCGGGGTCGTCCCCACGCCGTACGCGCCCACGAGAACGTTCCGACTGTTGATCACCAGCGAGTCTGGCACGGAATAGGTTGCGCCGCGCCGGAACCGGATGGCGACGTTGTCGCCAAGCATCTGCTGTGCGCGGTGCACTGTCCGAATCGGCGCATCCAGCGCGCCAGGATTGTCATCGTTGCCATCCGGCGAGACGTACACCACCGTTCGGTTCGCGGGCTGAACAATCACCTGCATTGTCTGTGCGGCACGGGCGCCGGTTTCGTCGGTGATGCGGAGTCGAACGGTGTATGTGCCCGGCGAGTCGTACGTGTGCGCCGCATTCCAGCCGACGAGATCGTTGCCATCGGCGCCATCGTCGCCGAAATACCACTCGAATCGGGCCGTGAGCGTATCGCCGGCGTCGAGCGTGGAGGCCAACCCATGGACATGCACGGTGAATGGCGCCATGCCCTCGGTCGAAAGTGCCGAGATCGACGGCAGCGGTCCCGCTCGACCTTCGCCGGCCCATCCGCATCCGATCAGCAGGTCGCCGATGATCAGGATCAACAGCCGGATGCGCCACCCCAATCTGATGTGTCTCTTGATGCTCCTCGCCGCGGCAACCTCGTACACGAACATCTCGGGCATCCTCGCGCTGTCAGTACCACCGGGCGTTGGTGGCGCTGCTTCTTATGAATCGCCATGAATGTACCTTGTCCAAGCGTTCTTGCAATGTCGGCACCACGGTCGCGGTCGGGTGCGCAAGGAACTGAAAATGAGATGATTTCCTGAATCCGCTTCTCGACGCGTTTTGGCCCGACCATCCAAGGCGGCAGACGAATAGAGACGGGGTGGTGGTATGCGCAGACTCTTGCCTTGGCCGTTGATCCGGAGGAATGGAGAAGCGATGGATTCTGCTTTCCGACGCTTGGTTCTGATCGTGTCGATGCTCGGGCTCTGCGCTGTGACGCGAAGCGCATGCGGTGCGGCGCAGCCCACCTATCGGGATCTCAAGTACTCAAGCCATTGGACTCAGGGACTCGACATCTACCTTCCGGCCCACGCGCCGGACGAGGTGCCCGTGGTGGTGTTTATTCACGGGGGCGGTTGGCTCGAGGGCGACAAGTCCGAGGCGGGACAGTACGTCGATGCGCTGCTGGCACGGGGCATGGCGGTCGTTGCCATCAACTATCGATTCAGCCAGCACGCGCGATTCCCCGCACAACTTCACGATTGCAAAGGCGCCATTCGCTGGATCCGCGCGCATGCCAGCGAGTACGGCTTGGACGCGTCGCGCATCGCCGTCTTCGGCGAATCAGCCGGCGCCCATCTCGCAGCGCTGCTGGCGACAACAGGCGATGAAGCCGGAATGGAAGGGAATGTTGGGGGCAACCTGAACAGGTCCAGCATCGTGCAGGCACTTGTGGACGCGTTTGGCCCCACCGATCTCTTCACCCAGGCGCTGACCAGCGCCCAGGCGGCGCACGAGATCAGCGCCCTCATTGGCCACGACATCAACGATGTCATCGAGCATCGCACGGATCCGAACTATGCGAGCTGGGTCGCGCTGGTGAACTCAGCCAATCCGATTCGGCACGCCGATTCCGAGAGTCCGCCGGCCTATCTGTTTCACGGCCTGGCCGATCCCTATGTGCCGCCGACGGAGAGCCAGGCCTTGGCAGAGGAGTTTCAGCAGGATCATGTAGCCACGATGCTGCGCCTGGCACCGGGAGTCGGCCACGAGTTGCCCGGCCCGGAACGTCCGGCCGTCTGGGGGTTCTTGCAGCAGCAACTTGGCCATGACGCCGATCCGCAACTGCTCTCTCCGCTCGCCGGCGGAGCGCATGCCGACGACGAGTTCGGCGCGGCCATCGCCTTAATCGGAGACATTGACCATGATGGTGTCGATGATGTGGCTGTTGGTGCACCGAATCAGGCCCACCGCGGCCATGTCACCGTCTATTCCGGCTCAAGCGGCCATGCGATGCATGTGCTGGTCGGCAGGCCTGGTGACCGCTTCGGCAGCGCGATCGCGGCGCTCGGAGACATCAATGGAGACGGCAACGGCGACCTCGCAATCGGCGCGCCAGGATCGGATCATGACTGCGGCGGTGTTGAAGTATGGGCTGGTGGCACATGGCAATTGATCCGGACGCACAAAGGCGAACACGCCGGCGATGAGTTGGGCAGCGCCCTTGCCGCGGCAAATGTTCATGGCGACGGACGGCGCGACATTCTGTGCGGCGCGCCACAATCCGACAATCCGGGTTCTGATGCCGGAAGCATCCTCATCTTCGATGGCGGCGACGGCCACCTGCTCTCGCGCATCCGAGGCCGGTCGGCCGGCGAGCGGTTTGGCGCCGCGATCGCGAACGCAAGGGATTGCGATGGCGATGGGCGAGATGACTTCATCGTCGGCGCCCCCAGCGCCCCGCATTCGAACGCCGCTGACTCAGGCTACGTGGCCCTGTACCGCTTTGCAGGCGAGCGCCCGACGCTTGTGTTCCGCCGATACGGTAGCGCCGGTGATGCGCTGGGCGCATCGGTGGCAGGCATCGGCGATGCGGATGGCGATGGCCGCAACGACGTGGCTGCCGGCGCGCCCCATGCGCGCATCGATGGATGGGCTGACGCCGGACGAATTCTGGTCCTCGCCGGCGCGGATGGCCGCGTCATCGCCGAGCACTCCGACCATCACCCGCAGGCTGGCGAGCGATTCGGCTGCGCCGTCGCGCCGGCAGGCGACATTGATGGCGACGGCCTTGATGACATTGCCATCGGCGCCGACGGCTGCGATCGCGGCGGCTCTGATCGCGGTCGGATCTGGCTGATGCGCGGCATCGAGGGCGGCGGACAGGTCATCGGCCGGATCGATGGCCAGGCGGCCGGTGCGCGATTTGGTCAGGCCCTGGCCGGTTCCGACCATCAGTCACGCCTGGCGGCTTCGGCCGGCGGCATGATCTGGAACGGCAGCCGACGCGGAGTCGTGTACCGGATCAATCTCGAGCAAGTGGATTGACGACGTCAAAGAACTCGGCGACCACGGCGATCCATCGCCTCGATCACGCCTGCTGCGAATGAGCCCGCGTACTGCCCTCGCTTCATCGACCAGATCACACTGTCGCGCACCGGCGACGTCGGCAAGAGCACGCAGCCGCGCACAATCACCTGCTCGCGAAAGCCGATCTTGCGCGCCACGCCGATGCTGGCTGCGTTATCGGGATCGGTATGAATCTCCATGCGCCGCAGACGCATGTGCTCGAAGCCGATCTTCGTCAGGGCCGCGGCCGCTTCGCTCGTGTAGCCGAGGCGCAGGTGCTGCTCGCCGATCCAGTAGCCGATCTCGCGCGCTCCGGCTCCGATCCTGGGATGCGTGCCGATCGAACCGATGAGCGCCGCGCCATCGTCGATGAAGATGCCGTAGCCGGCCGCCTCCCCACCGAGCATCGCTCGTCGCATCAACCGCAGCCATTTCGTCTTCGCTTCGACACCCACCGGTTCCTGCCAGGCCCACGCCATCCATCGGCGAAGGAACTCGAGATTCGCAGCGATCAGGTCACACAGCGCGGGCGCATCGTTCGGCCGCAGGGCACGCAACAGCATTCGCTGCGTGCGGATGCTGCACACGACGGCCGGGCGAACGGCTGACGATGGGGTCACTGATCCTTCGGCTGCTGCGGCAACAGGCTGACCGCGCCGGTGGTCGGCAGATTGAGAGCGCCGTGTACGGTCGCCGCGCCCACGGCGACATCGCCGCTCGAATTGGCGATCAGATCCAGCAGAGCCGTGACGTGGCGTTCCTCGGCCTTGTCGCCAAACAAACGCACCGAATCGGCGGTGCGGTTGAGCAATTCGGCCTGCTCGTCGCCAGAGGCGGCGAGGGAGCTGTCGAACAACTTGCGCTGCGCGGTGTCGGTGTTGATGAGGGCGAGGATCTCGGCCACGAGCAGGCGCGTGCCGCCCTGCCGCGTATCGAGGGCGTCGGCCAGCGCGCTTTCGGCATCGGCGATGGCGTAGGCCGGGCTGCGCGAGATCGCGATGTCGCGCAGCGCGCCCAGAGCGCGGATGGCATATTCCTCGGACTCGGCCTCGGTGATGCGGCCGCCGGCGCCGCGCTTCATCACGAGTTCAACCGATTTGGACAGCGCGTCCTCGCCCGCTGAAGCCTGCGTCATGATGATGCGCGGGTCGTTGCGATAATCCTTGCGAAGTTGCGCCTGATCGGTAGCTGAGGCAATCACGACGATCGGGGCAGCGGCGGCCTTCGGCACATTCCGGATGGCTTCGATCGCCGCCTTGGTGTCGGGCGCCGAGCCCATGCGCACGAAGATCAGGTCCACGCCCACGGCCCGGGCGACGTCCGGCTGCACCGCCGCCGAGTTCGGACCGGCAGCGACAACTTCGAAGCCGAGTTTCTGCGCCTGCTCCGTCGCGTTGGCGCGGTTCTCCTCGTTCTCGATCACAAACAGCGCCAGCGCCTTGGCGCCCTGGCGCACGGCCGAAGCGAGAATCGGAACGACCTGCTGGTCGCCATCGAAGCGCTGCTGCGGCAGCGCGTGCGCGAGCGTCAATGCCGCTTCATACTGCACGCGGCGATCGGGATACGTCAACGCCTCGAGCAGCGGCTGGCGGCTGGAGGAGCGAGCGAAGAGGTTCGCGCCACCGGTGGTCTTGGAAAGCGCGGCGATGGCATCGCGCACCAGCGGCGTGTCGACGCGGTCGATGGCCAAGCCAAGCACATCCAGGCACGTCTGTGTTCCGAAGACCGTCGCATAGAAATCGGGCGCGTACTTGTTGTCGCCGTAGACCGGATCGGTCGCGCCTTCCGGAAGGTCGTTCTCGCGCTTAAGGTCAGCGGCGACAAAGAGGCTGATTGCCGAGGCGTTGGCGGCATCAAGGCTGACGGCCTTGGAGGCCAGTTGCATGGCCATCACGTCGCCGAAGATCGGAGTCGGCACCGGTTGCGGGCTCAAGCCTGTGAAACTGTTGAAGCGCCAGACATTGTTGTGGGTCTCATCGGGGAAAGCGATCAGCGACTCATTGGCGTCGAAATACCGCCGGCCGAGGTTGCTGTACAGCGTCGAAAGCGGGGCATCCGGCACGCCAAGGCGATCGAATGCGCGCTGTGCAGCCTCGCGTGATTCCTGGTCCGTCCCGCTGGTGCTGACCTCGCGCAGATAGGGCGCCGAAACGGGGTTCTTGATGGTCCCGAGCAGGTCAGCCACGAGTCGCTGATTCGCGCCCGTGAGATTCAGCACGGCCACGCTCAGCGGAGCGACCGCATTTGGGCCGAGCTTGACGAGCACTTTCTGGCATTCAAGTTTGAGTGCCTGGTCGTTGCCGTCGGTGATCTCCTTAAGCAGCGCGGGCACGGCGTACTCCCTGGCAGCGAGCAACCGGCCTTCGCCGATCTGCCGGCCGCGCACCGTCGTGCCCAGCATCTTCACGGCTTCATCGATGCGCTTGGGATCGCGCGCGAGGTCCAGCCGGCCGGCTTCGGCCCGCTTCCACAACTCCGCCGCCAGCGGTTCCATCTGCGGCACGAGCATCGCGCGATCGACGGCCTCCTGGAAGCGCTTCTCGACATCGCGGATCTCGTCGAGCATGTTCGCCAGTTCGGCGTTGCTCACGCCCGAATCAAGCAGCGCCTGGGCCTTGGCGTTGGCCAGTTCGACATGTGCGATCTTGGTGTAGTGAATCCAGTCCTGCAGAAGTTCCTGCGGGCTGACCGAGTTCGTCTGCGCGGTCGCACGCGGCGCATTCTGACGAGCCGGCGCCATCGTCGAGGTTCCGGAAGCGATCAACGTCGCAAGAAGCAGATGGCGGGAGAACGCGCTGAAGGTCATCGAAAGCAACTCCTGAAGGTGTCGTGTGGAGAATCGATCCGGCCGGTCAGCCCAAACGTCACCATGCCGTGCAACGCTGAGGCGTTGCCGGTTTCGTTCGAACTCGGGCTGTGATCCCGGTTTCTCCGTACAGAAACGCTGAAATTAGCCGAGTGCTGCGTGGGTGTCAATGGAAAGGCGTCGGCGGGCACCGTCGCTGCCAAGCCGGTGCTGCCTGCTGGCCTGCAAGCGAGGCGTCTTCGCTGCCCGTTCCGCTGATCAAGGCGGGTCACGTTCTGTTATACTCCGCAGCGGTTGCGGCGTCCGTTCCATGCCGGCGGCGAAAGCCGGCTTGGACGACTGAAATGGGAAGGCGGTGAGAAGCCGCCGCGGACGCGCCGCCGTAACGGATCGCCGGATCGACCTCAGACGGGTCGATCCGCGTCTGGCCCAAACGCCACTGCCCGGCCTGTAACAGGCACGGGTGGGAAGGCGGGCGAGACGAGCCGGCTGAGCAGAACATCAGCCGACGCCATCCGGAGCCGGAAGACCTGCCGCAACCGCAGACCGTCGCCCTCGCGAAACAGGGCCTGGCGGTGCGGTCTCCGGCTCGTTCCCGTCGGCTTTCACCGCATCCACCAGTTGCTCGCGAGGGCTGAGTTTCACCGCTCGGGAACCGTTCCGCGCGCATTCGGAACGCACTGGAAAGGTTGCCCTCATGCAGTTTGTCCGTCTTTCCGTGGCCTGTGCCGGCCTTGTGGTTTCGTTCAACGCGGCGGCCCGGGCCGGCAGCGATCCCTTCGCCGACTCGGTGGTCAGCTACAGCGCCGGGCCGACGCCGACGTCCGGCTACACAACGCCGGCAGTCGCGCTTGGCTCGCCTGAGCGCTTCACTGGCGAAGGTGTATTCCCATCGGTCGTCAGCCCGTTCAGTCCACCGTTCGGTACCGATGAGATCGTCTCGATCTCGCCGGGTGGCCACCTCACGCTCGCGTTCGATGAACCGGTGAGCGACGACGCCGACAATCTCTTCGGCATCGACCTGATCATCTTCGCCAACGCCGGCTTTATTGATGGCGATTTCCCCAATGGCATTGTCGCGGGCGCCTTCGGTGACGATGGCGGCCTGATCGAGGTCAGCGCCGATGGGAGCACATGGTTCACCATCACCGGCGTTACGGCTGACGGGCTCATGCCCACGATGGGCTATCTCGATGGCGGCGCCTACGACACTGCGCCGGCCGCACTCTTGACCGACTTCACACGCCCCGTCGATCCGCTCCTGACCCTGAAACACATGAACGGCCGCGACCTTCCTGACACGCGGGCCGCGTACTTCGGCAGCGGCGGCGGCACCGGCGTCGACATTGCCTCCACCGGTCTGCCCGCGATCTCCTTCGTTCGAATTTCCAATCCGCCAAGTGCCATCGAGAACATCGAGATCGATGCCCTCGCAGACGCCGCTCCACGGCAGGCTGGCGATGCCAATCTCGATGGTCTGGTGGATGTCAACGATCTGCTGGGCGTCATCACGACTTGGGGCGTGCGCCAGCCCGGCACGCTGCCCAGCGACTTCAACAACGACGGCGTCGTGGATGTCGTCGACCTGCTCGAAGTCATCACCAATTGGGGTGCATGATGCCTCACACGACACGATCCAAAGACACAAGATGTCGCGGTGCGTTCACGATCGTCGAGGTATTGGTGTTGCTCGGCATCACCGCCGCGCTGGTCGGGCTGCTGGCCCCAGCACTCTCGAGCGCCCGGGCCGGCAGCCGCTCGACGCGCTGCCAGACGAATCTCAAGCAGATGGCAGCCGCGGCCCACGCCTACGCTGCGCTGTACGACGCGTTTCCCACCGCCATCCGATACGGCAACTCCGCAGGATCGTTCCGGCGCATTGCGTGGGACTGGGTGACGGCCGGCAGCCAGGTTGTCTCACCAGGCGCGCTGTGGGGCTTCGTCAACAACCCCAGCGAGGTCCAGCAATGTCCCGACTTCGAGCCCGCCACGGCGGCACCTGGCGGCGACCCCTACACCGGCTACAACTACAACACGACCTACATCGGAGGCGAGGCCACGTTCCCGCAGGTCGGCTGGCACGCGGTACGCAAGGGCATTCAGCCGCACGCCTGCAGCCGCGGACACGCCTGCGCGATGTTCGGCGATGGCGGCTGGAAGGGCGGCGCCAACAAGTTCATGCGCGCCCCGCTCAACAGCGAAGGCCTTGGATTGAGCACGATGTATGCCGGCGGTCAGGCCTTCCGCCATCGCGGCGCGACCAGTGTCGCCTTCGTTGATGGCCACGTCGGCTCGACGCGCGATTCCCTTCCCGGCGCGCACGCGACCGATGCCCTGCTCTCGCAGTACATGGCGTATCCCCGCAACGGCTTTCTCTCGAATGATGATTCAATGTACGACCCGAGGTGATGCCCATGGCCGGCGGTGAAGTCGATCGCTGTGTGTGTGCGAACGTGACGCTCGCGGAGATGAAAGCGATCGCCGACGCATATCCCGGCGCGGATCTCGATTTCCTCCGTCAGCGTGTCGGCTGCGCGCGCGGCTGCTCGCTGTGCGTGCCGTACATCCGCGCCATGCTGGCGACGGGGCGCACGACGTTCGCTGTCAACGACCCGGACCTGCGACCTGAGTCATCACAGCGCCCGCCGACGCTATGATGGACTACTCATGCTGCGGCGCGAGAACATGGTCGTGAAATCCGACGCGGCGGGGACGATGGTCTCGCTGCAGGTAACGCTCGTACGGCCCGAAACGTCCGACGGGGGACAGTTGCCGGCAGTCGTGCTCAACCGCGGCTTGGCGGGAAGTGATGCAGACATCGACCTGATGGATGCCCTCGCCGTCGCGATGGCCGAAGCGGGGGTCATCGCCGCCAATCTCGAACCTCGGACCGCAAACCTGATCCTCGATGACCTCAACGCTTACAGCCTCGCGCACGAGGTGGGCGATGTGCTGGCAGTCGTGCGTGCGATCGAAGCCCTGACTGATGTGAGTCGCGGCCGCGTCGGGCTCGTGGGCTGGTCGATCGGTGCCGTCGCGGCCCTGGACGCCGCCGCGCAATCGTCGAACATCGGACGACTGTGCCTGCTGAATCCGGCCACAGCCTCGCTCCTCGCGTTGCGGAGCGAGAAACCCGTCAATGGAAACGGGGGTGCGCCGCTCGAACCGCTGCCGACGGCGTTCCGCGAACCGGTGCTCGCGCGGGCGGAGCGCGAATTGCAGCCGCCCCTGCAGCAGCCGCTGCTGATCGTGCACGCTGCGGCGGATCGCACGTTTCCGGCCGATTCGTCCGAGGAATTGCTTGCATGCGGGGCCGCAGGCGCCGAGCGCGTGCTCGTGGCACGGGCGGATCACAGCTTCAGCGATCCAGACTGCCGCGCGGCATGCTTCGAGCGGCTGGCAACATTCCTCTCCGCCGCGGCCGCAGCACGATCTCAGCGCGCCTCTGTCGGAGCGGCGACGTGACGGGGCTCCCCGATTACGCCGAGGCGCTGCAGCGCGCGCTGAGCGCGGTCAATGATGCAGTCATCTCGCGAACCGGGCAGGAGCTGGTCCCGCTCGATCGGGCAGGCGGCCGTGTGCTGGCATCGGCGGTCGTGGCTGATCGTGACATGCCGCCGTTCAACCGTGCGATGATGGACGGCTACGCGCTGAGGGCCGCTGACTATTCGCGCAGCCGACCCTTCCCGGTCGCGGGAGAAGTGCCCGCCGGCGTCGCGCCGGATGTGCGCGTGCCGCCCGGCGCGTGCGTCAAGATCGCCACCGGCGCCGCCCTGCCTGACGCGTGCGACACGGTGATTCAGCACGAAGCAAGCGATCGCGGCAATCCCGTCACCTTCACGCTCGATCGCGTCGAAGCCGGACAGGCTGTGCATCCACGCAGCGCTGATGCGCGAGAGGGTGATGTGCTCGTGCCGGCGGGGACGCTGCTTGCCCCGCAGCACTTGGGCATGGCCGCGGCGACAGGTGCGACCTCGCTTGAGGTGCGCCGCCGTCCCCGCGCTGCCGTGCTTACGTCGGGCGATGAGGTCCGGCCGGCCGATACGCCGCTGGCACAGTTGCAGCCGCACCAGATTCGCAACTCAAACAGCGTGATGGCGACGGACCTTCTGCGGGGATTCGGCGCGGAGCCGGTCGCTTCGCACCATCTGCCCGATCAGCGTGGGACGACCATCGAGGCTGTCCGCCGCGCTATAGAAACTGGCGATCTGGTCATCACCATCGGCGGCGTCAGCGCCGGCGAGCGCGACCACTTTCCGGAGGCGTTCGACGCCGGCGGCGTGCAGCGATTCCTGGTCGGCGCGTCCATCCAACCGGGGCGGCCGATCGTCGTCGGACGCACAGCAGGCAACGTGATCATCGTGGCACTGCCGGGCAATCCAGTCTCGGCATTGGCGTGCGCGTGCCTGTTCATCTGGCCGATCGTGCGCGCGATGCTGGGACTGCCATCGCAACTTCCATGGCGCGAGATCGAACTGGCTGAGGCTGTGAAGCCGAACGCGCATCGGCGTGCCTTCCGTCCCGCGATCCTGCGCAATGATGGCCGGGCCGTTGTGCCGAAGTGGGCAGGCTCAGGCGATCTCGCGCACACCGCAGCCACGCATGGACTGCTGGAGTTGCCTGTGCAGGACAGGCCCGTCGCCGTCGGCACGCGCTTGCGATTCCTTGCCTGGCCATGATCGATGCGAACGCCCCTACGATTTCCGCCATGCGCTGCGATGTGCTGTATTTCGCCCAGGCCAGAGAACTGGCGGCAAGTGATCGAGAGTCGATCAATCTGCCCGAGGGTGCGACCGTGCGCGAGGCGCTCGCCGCCATACTGACGAAGCATCCAACGCTGCAGGCGTTGAGCGGGCGACTCGCGATCGCCGTCGATGAACGCTATGCCTCCCACGACGCGCCGCTACGGGACGGATGCGTGATCGCGCTGATTCCACCGGTCAGTGGAGGATGATGTCCGTTGGTTCTCACGATCACGTGCGGCCGAACTGCTTCTCCAGTTCTTTGAGCGTCAGTCGCAGGCTGGTCGGCCGGCCGTGCGGGCAGTTGCTCGCGCGCTCGATCGTCTCACGATATCGCAGCAGTTCCGCGAGTTCCTCCGGCTGCAGACGATCGCCCGCCTTCACGGCGGCTTTGCATGCCATCATGTCCAGCACTTCGTGCAGCGCCGCCTCCTCGGATGTGCTGATGCCGCGATTGGCCGCCCTGTCCAGCAGCTCGTGCATGAACTCGACCGGATCGACGCCGCGCTCGAACAGCAGCGACGTGAAGGCGTGCACGGCGATCGCCGTCGGAGAGATCGCTTCGGCATCAACGCCCAATCGGCGCAGCAGCGGCTTGAGTTCATCAAGCGTCGCAAGGTGCGAGCGTTCCACGTTCACGACCACTGGCATGAGCAGGCGCTGCGACTCCAGCGGCTGGCCGTCACTGTGCAGACGAGCCTTGAGTTTCTCGAACATCACGCGCTCGTGCAACGCGTGCTGATCGATGATGACCAGCCCATGCGCATCCTGCGTGACGATGTAACTGGAATGCACCTGCAGCACATCGGCCACCTGCCGCACCATCGGCAGGCTCTCCGGCTCGGCTGGTGATGGATGTGACTGAGTGGTGGCGATCTCCTCACGAAGCGCCTCGGGCGTCTCGGCTGCGAGCGCCTGCTTGACCTCGCTGTACACGAAGCCTCGCTGCACCGGATCGAGCCGGCGGAAGTAATCGACGAACGCTCGGGCCGGATCGGTGGGACTGGCCGGCGATGCCAAGCCCGATGAGAACTCGGGGGATTGAGAAGGAGCCGTTGGCTCGCCCGATCGCAGCGCCGTTGACCACGATTGCAGTGGCTGCTCACCGAGTTGCAGGTGTGGAATCAGATCGGCCTCGCGCAATGTCCGCCGCACGGCGCTGAGCACCGCACCGTGCACCTGCGCCTGGTTGCGGAAACGCACCTCGGCCTTGGCGGGATGCACGTTCACATCCACCTGCCCCGGCGCGACGGTCAGGAACAGCACGATCGTGGGCGAACGCGTCGGATCGATCAGGCCGCGATAGGCCTCCTTGATGGCATGGTTGATGGACCGATCGTTGATGGCGCGGCCGTTGAGGTACAGACGCTGATGCTTCGATGTGCCGCGCGCAATCGCGGGCTTTCCCGCCATGCCCCAGATGAGAACGCCGTGATCATCGCCGCGCACCTCCAGCAACTCGGATTCGATCGATTGGCCGAGCACGGCTAGCACGCGCTCGCGCGGCGACTGCTGCGGCGGCAGTTCGAGTCTGATCCGGTCATCGACCCGCATCGTGAACGCGATCGCAGGATGCGCCAGGGCGATGGCTTCGAGCGTGTCATCAACGCGCATCGCCTCGGTCTGCTCGGTCTTGAGGAACTTCCGCCGTGCGGGCGTGTTGAAGAACAGGTTCCGCACCGTCACAGTCGTGCCGACCGGACCGGCTGCCGGGCGCAGCGGCTGGGCGGTGTCGCCCTCGACCTCGATCAGCCCCCCACCGCTCTGCTGGGCCGTTCGTGAGAGGATCGACAGGCGGCTGACCGATGCGATGGAGGCGAGCGCCTCGCCGCGGAATCCCATGGTGGCGATCGCGTCCAGGTCCTCGGCGACGGCAATCTTGCTGGTGGCGTGCGGCGCGATGGCCAGTGGCAGTTCCTCGATGGCAATGCCGCAGCCGTTGTCGCTGATGCGGATGAGCTCGCGCCCGCCCTGCTCGATCGCGACATCGATGCGCGTGGCCCCGGCGTCGATCGCGTTCTCCACCAGTTCCTTGACGACGCTGGCCGGCCGCTCGATCACCTCGCCCGCAGCGATCTGATTGACGAGCAGCGGTGGCAGACGGCGGATAGGCATGCGAAGAAGTGATCAGAGAAGCATCCAAGTTGGGCGACTATCTTTTCCGCGATGCGCGGCGCGGAGTGGCGACCGGTGCGCGTCCGTCGACGCGCGCCTCGTGATCATGCCCGGATGACGCAGGAGACGACAACGGCGGCGCCGCAACCGTCAGATTCTCCCCGGATGGCGTCTGCTGCAGATCGATCCGCTCGCGCGAAACGATCGGCATCGGCCGTCCAGGGCCAAAGGCGCGGCCGGTCACCTTGAGCACGACTGGCGCCTGGTCGCGCTTGTACTGGGCCCGGTCGATCATCGCCATGGTCTTCCGCACGATCGACGGATCGATGCCCGATTCCGCCAGGATCGTTGACTCGCTCTGCTCCAGTTCGATCCGCCGCTCGATGATCTGGTCCAGCAGTTCGTACGGCGGCAGAGTGTCCTGATCGGTCTGATTCTCGCGCAACTCGGCGGATGGCGGCTTGTCGATCGAGTTCTGCGGGATCGGCGCGGCCGCGAAGCCGCACTCGCGATAGTTGGTGTTGATCCAGCGCGACAGTTCGTAGATCCTCGTCTTGGTGAGGTCCGCAAGCGGCGCAATGGCTCCGCACATGTCGCCGTAGAGCGTGCTGTACCCGACCGCCATTTCGCTCTTGTTGCTGGTGGCGAGCACCAGCCCGCCGATGTCGTTCGACATCGCCATCAGGATCACCCCGCGCAGGCGAGCCTGGACATTCTCATCGGTCACGCCCGCCGGCGGCGTGCCGAGTCCCTGATTCAACAGGCCTCGAAAACTCTCGTGCGGCTGCGTGATCGACAGTTCGCGCAAGGAACCGAGGCGCAGCCTCTTTGAGAGATCGACGGCGTCGTCGATCGAGCCCGGCGACGAGAATCGCGAAGGCATCATCACGCCATGTACGTGCTCCGGACCGATCGCCGAGGAGGCCAGCACAGCCGCCAGAGCCGAGTCGACTCCGCCCGAGAGCCCCAGAAGCAGATCGCGATGACCGGTCTTGCGGCAGTAGTCGCGGATGCCGAGCGCGAGGGCATGAAACAGCTCGCGCGGGGCTGCCGCCCAGCGCTCGATCTCGACTTGCGCATGGTGGGCGAGGCCCGCGGATTGGCGTTCGTGCGAACCTGTCGCTGTATCGATCTCAATGACCGCAAGATCGCTCTCAAACCCCTTCAACACGTGCGTGACGCTTCCATCGGGCCCGACAACCACCGACCGGCCATCGAAGATGAGGTCATCGTTCGCGCCGACCTGGTTGACCGCGATCACTGGCACTCGGGCATCGCCCGCGATCTCGGCCAGTTGCCGCAGGTGTTTCTGCCACTTGCCCAGGACATACGGGCTGGCGTTGAGGCTGATGATGCACCGCGCATCCTGTGCGGCAAGTTCCGCAACGGGCTCGATCGGATAGCGCCGCTCGGCAGTGACATCGTTGGCCCGCCACAGATCCTCGCAGATCACGATGCCGCAGCGCACGCCCGCGATGGCCGTGACCAGCGACGTCGCGCCCGGCTCGAAGTAGCGATCCTCGTCGAAGACGTCGTAGCCGGGCAGAAGTTGCTTGTCGCAGAGTGCAGCGACCCGGCCGGCATGGCAGACTGAAACGCTGTTGCGCAGCGGCCTCGTGCCGCCAGCACAACGGCGCGGGTGGCCGACGACGACCCACATGTCCCCCGCTTCCCCGGCGATCTGCTGCACCGCGCGCTCGCACGCCTCGACCACGCCCTCGCGCAGCAGCAGGTCGCGCGGCGGATAGCCAATGAGAGCCAGTTCGCTGGTCACCAGCGCCTGCGCACCATCCTCGCGCGCCTGCACAATGGCCTGAAGCACCAGCGCCAGGTTGCCCGCGACGTCGCCGACAATCGGATTGAGTTGGGCCAGTGCGATGCGCATGGAGCGGCGTGAGCGGTGCTGAGGATTGTACGGACCTCAGGGGTTCTTCGGCTCGGCGCCGCTCGCAGGCAAGGGAGATCGTTGCACATCCGGGGAATCCTCCGGGATGTCGATCGGCTGATCATCAGACATCGGCGCGTGGCGAATGCCATTGAAGTACGCCTGCTGCAGCTTGTGCCACTCGGCCCATTCATCCGACAGCCGCCGCAACCGCTGCACTTCGCAGATCAACTCATGCCGCGTCATATCCTCGGGCTTCTCGCGCGGCATGCGCCGGTGAATGCCCATGCGCTCCAACATCCGGTTCGTCGCTTCCATGCCGATGAAGAGCGTGAAGATGTATCGCGCCAGTTTGAACCCGACGCCGCGCAGCCGGAAGGCACGTGATGTGCGCGCCAGCGCTGCCACGCGCAGGGGCCGCAGCAACGGAATGACGATGATGATCAGGTCCAGCCAGTTTCGCCGCAGGTACTCCCAACGGTGCTCGGCGACCGTGATCTTGACGAGGAACTCGAGCGTGAAGGCGACCCAGATCAGCGTCAGCCCGCCAATCACGAGCCACCACATCCAGCCGCGCGTCGCGCCTTCGGGGCCGGTCTCGCGAATGTATGCGTAGTCGAGCACCAGCAGCGGCAGCACCAGCAGCGCCAGGACGATCATCGGCACGTGAAAGAACCGATCGACGCGACGGCGCAGTGGATCATCAGCGATCACAATGCCCAGCCCGCTCACGCGTACATAGCGACAGCCCGGCGGCGGCGGAGGCAGCGCGCTGCCGGCCGGCCGGATCGCTCCATCGTCGCTGCACGGCGCCCAGAGCGGCGGCGACGACATTTGTGGCTGCGAAGCGTCGGACATCACACTCATCATAATTCCCGCAGCGAGCCACAAAATTAAAGCATCCGCCGGCGTCGTCCGTGACGCCAGCGGATGAAGCTCGCTCATTCAAATTGGATTCAATACACCATCGCGTGCGCGGCTTCGATGGCGTCGATCACCTGCCGCACCGTAAACGGCTTGCGCAGCGCGCTGTCGAAGCCCTGATGACGGATCTGCGCCACCTGGCCATCGGTCAACTTGCCGCTGGTGCCGATGATCTTGGTCACGCCCAGGTCATCGTTCTCGCGGCAGAACTTGGCGATGAACCGCCCGTCGCAATCCGCCAGGTGAAGGTCCAGCAGCATCACATGGGGGCGGAAGCGCTCAGCCTCGACGCCGGCCGCAAACGCGCTGCTGGCCGTGCGCATCTCGTAGTTGGTCTGCTCGCCCAGGATCTGCTTGAGGGTATTGAGGACCTCCTCATCCTGATCCACGATGAGCACGCGCGTCGAACCGCTCATCAGCCCGTCCATGGGAATGCCGTGCGCCTTCATGAACTTGCGCAGCGCAGCGACGGGAATGCGGCGATCCTTGGAGCCCGGAATGCGGTAGCCGCGCAACTGGCCTGAATCGAACCACTTGCTCACGGTGCGCGAGGCGACATTGCAGATCTTCGCGACCTCTCCCGTGGTCAATACATCTTTCTCGAACAGGTTCATGCATCACCTCCAACCCTGGCAAATCGCGTGCCTTCGGGCGCGCGGCCTTGTCCGTTGTGCATCGGTTGGAACGCCTGCGCAGTTGACGGCGCGGGCGGTGCGGGACGACGAATCAGCCGCGCTTGCCCCGCCTGCACGTCCCGAAAGGTCATGCACAGCCCGTTATCGGATTCCCGGGCGTCATCTGGCCGGGGCCGCGACGTCAGCCAGGAATCGCCGCACATCATCCTCGGTCGTGTCGAAACTGCACATCAATCGCACGAGGTTCCACGACGGCTCGCCGAACGGGTAGTACCCATGGCCGCGTGATTGCAGGTGGGCATCGACGCTCGGCGGTAAGTTTACAAACACGCCGTTGGCCTGCACCGGGAAGCGCGGCTGAATGCCCGCTCGCCTCAACCCCTCGGCCAGCATCGTCGCCATGCCGTTCGCGTGGCGGGCGTGCTTGAGCCACACGTCGTCCTGAAGCGTGGCTGCGAACATCGCGCTGACGAACCGATGCTTGCTGAGAAGATGACCCGTGCCCTTACGATGGAATGGCAGGGTCTCCGTTGCGCGCTTCCATGCCAAGCGATCGCCCTGCGGGAAGAACACGATGGCCTCGCCAAACGCCAGGCCGTTCTTGGTGCCGCCGAACGACAGGGCATCGACGCCGGCGCGCACGGTCAAGTCACGTGGGTCGCAGCCCATCGCGGCGACGGCGTTGGCGAATCGCGCGCCATCGACATGCACACGGTAGCCCGCGGCGTGGGCTGCCGTGCAGAGCGACTTCATCTCCGCCGGCGAGTAGACCGTGCCGAACTCCGTCGTGTTCGAAACGGTCAGGACGCCCGGCTGCGGCTGGTGTAGATCGCCGCGCGAATGAATCGCAGCGCTCTCGATGTCGGCGACGGTGAGTTTGCTGTCTTCGGAGTGGATCGCCGTCACTCGGCAGTGCGTGAAACGCTCAGGCGCGGTGGATTCATCGTCGTTGTAATGGCTGTGCGAATGACAGAGCACCTGCTGCCAGGGCTCGGTAAGGGCCGCGATCGAGAGCGTGTTGGCCGCGGTGCCGGTGGCGACGAAGAACACGCTGGTGTCATCGCCAAAAATGCGCTTGAACGCCGCAACGGCCCGTCCGGTGTACGAATCGTCGCTGTATCCGATCTCGTGCGAGGAATCGTTGGCCTGGCTCAGCCCCTGCATCGCCTCCGGACACAGCCCAGCATTGTTGTCGCTGCGAAACGTGCGCATAAGGCACGTAGGTTGGGCACCGCTCGCCGCGAAGTCAACTGGCCATCGTCTGCGCAGCCAGCAGATGCGCGCCGCGCGGGGTGATTCGCACGCGCGCCTGATCGCTTGTTCCACACGATTCGACCTCGATGAGGCCTTCGCCCAGCGCATCCTCCCAGATCGTCAGTCTCGGGCATGACGTGCGCCACGCGTCCATGGCATCGCGATAGGTGCGCTCGCCGGCGGCAACCCACGCGAGGAACTGCAGCGTCAAGGCGCTTGCCTGCGACGGCATGGGACGTGCTCCTTGATTTGATGATAGCGCCAGCCGAGCCGGACTAGCGCATGCCGGCCGCGCGGCCCACTTCATCAGCGAACCTCGCCGCGGCATCGCCGACGGAATCAGCCCACTTCGGATCATCGGGCCTGAACGCGTAGATCACGGAGCGGCTGGCGGTGACAATCGCGCCGGAACCGTCGGACTTGAAACACGGCATGATGTCATCGAGCCCGGCCCCCTGCGCGCCGTAGCCGGGCACGAGGAAGATCTGTTGCGGCATGATCTCGCGCAGTCGCCGGGCGTCCTGCGGCTTGGTCGCGCCCACCACCGCGCCAAGCGATGAATAGCCACGCGAGCCGACATGCTTGAAGCCGATTCGCGCGACCATCTCCCCCACTGCCTGTGCAACTGTGCGGCCATCCTTGAGTTCAAGATTCTGCACCTGATCGCCACCTGGGTTGGACGTGCGGACGAGCGCGAACGCGCCGTGGCCGTCGCGGAGGAAGGGCGTGATGCCATCCTCGCCGAGGTAGGAGTTGATGGTGAGCCAGTCGGGGTTGGCCGAATCCTCGCCCGGCACGACATCATCAAATGCGCCTGCAGCGTAGTGCTCAGCGGACACTCCGATGTCGCCGCGCTTGGCGTCGAGAATCACATGCAGACCGCGCTGATGAGCCCAATGCGTCGTCATGAACGTCTGAAACCCGCCGCGCTGGTATCGCTCGAAGCAGGCGGATTGAATCTTGACGCATGGCACGAAAGGTGCGACAGCCTCGATGACCCCACCGCAGAATTCTCGCAATGCCTCAGACCGGTTGATGCTGTCGTCATGCGCGCCGATTTGATCGGGCAAAAGTGACCTCGGCAGCTTCTCGAACACCGGATCAAGCCCCACGCACACAGGCGAACGCTTCGCTTCGATGGCCGCCAAGAGTCGATCGGCGGCATGCGCCGGCCGCGTGTCAGCATTCATGCGCGGGAGTGTAGCGAGCCGGGTCGTCCTCGGCCCCGGCAACAGGCGCATCGTACAATCGCAGCATCGAACACAAGCCCGTGCATCTCGATCTCAAGAAGGATCGCGGCCTGACCATCGCGTGGGATGACGGCACGTCGTCGTTCTACTCCATCCTGTACCTGCGGAAGATGTCGCCTTCGGCCGACACCAAGGCACTCAAGGAGCAGATCGCGAAGAATCCCTTGACGGTCCTGCCCGCGAAGATCGCCAACCAGACGGGCCCGCTCACGGCACTCGACGCCGAGTTCGTCGGCAACTACGCCATCAAGATCCGCTTTTCCGACGGGCATGACACCGGACTGTACTCGTGGAAGTACCTGCGCGAGATCGATCCGGCCACGCAGCATGGCCAGCACGCGCAAGGCGATGAGACGAGCCGGAAATGACCTCACCTTCGATGAGACCGGCGGATTCGCGTGCGCAGCACGATGGCGAGGATCGCCTGCCGACGCTCATGCCTCGGAGCGAGCCCTTCGACCTCACTGCCTTCGAGGCGCCGCATCCCGCGCCGTTCCTGTGCGATCTGCGCATCACGCGCGAGCACCTGGGTACGGTGATCGAGCACGTGTCGAACATCGAGTACGTACGCTGGCTGGACCGGGCCGCGGAACTGCACGCCGACAGCCTCGGCTACACGCGGCAGTTCATGCTGGAGCGCCAGATCATGTGGTTCGTCGCACGGCATGAGATCGATTACCTCGCGGAGTGCTGGCTGGATGATGAACTGGTCATCGCCACCTGGGTGCGCGATTTCCACAAGGTCAAGAGCTGGCGCGACTACCTGATTGTCCGGCCGCGCGATGGTCAGGTGATCTGCCGGGCGGCGACGCTTTGGGTGCTGGTCGATCTGGCCTCGCGCCGGCCACGCCGCATCGAGCCCGAGATGTTCGACCGCTTCCGGCCGCTACGCTGACCTCTGACTTCTGACCTCTGACCTCTGGTAATTGCCGATGTACTCGGCATGCGTCTGGCGATGGTCATCGGCGAGCAGCGCCTGGCGATGGAGCAGCGCATGCTCAATCGCCTCGCGGTCGGCCTGACCGTCGAGGGGGTTCAGGTCATTCGAATCGTCCCAGAGGGCTTGCCCGCATCGCTGATCGCCGAAGGCGAGCGCCGCATGGCCCTGGCGCCGCGATTCGAGGCGCGGATGCGTTCGCTCCGCTGGACACGTCGCGTCCATATCCGACGGCTCGCCGAGGCCCTTGCCGACAACGTCCCCGATGCGCTCTATCTGCTGGGGCGGGATGCCTGGGCCTTCGGCCTGGACTTGGCGACGGAACTCGATCGGCCTGCGATACTCGAGGCGTGGTCAGCATCGCAGGCGGCGTCGTTGCCCAGGCCTGCGTCGAATGCGCATCTTGCGGCCGTCACGGCCCCTTGCGAGGGCATCGCCAAGGTCGTGCGCGAGCGCGTGGGCGCTGACCTCACCGCCATCGTGCCGCTGGGCGCCTCGCCGCCACGTCGAGCGACGCAGGTGCTTGACGGCGGGCAGCCTCCTGCTGTCGCCATTCTCGGGGGCGCGCGTGATGTGGCGGCGTACGCCGTGATGCTCAACGGCCTGGCGCGCGTCATCAAGGAGCACACCGGGCTGCAGATCGTCATCGAGTTGCGCGGCCCGCACGAACACGACATCTGGCGCGTGGCGGAACGATCCGGTCTGATCGGCGCGGTCTCGGCGATCGGCTCCGCTTCGCAGCACCAGGCGCTGCTCACGCGGTGCGACCTCGTCATCCTGCCGGAGCACTACGGCGAACTGCGCAGCGTGCTGCTGGACGTCATGGCAATGTCGGTGCCCGTGGTCGCGGCTGCTGATCCGGCGCTTGACATGCTGATCGACGGCGTCACGGCCCGTCTCGTGAGTTCGCCTTCAGCCAATGCCTGGGCGGACGCGGTGTCGACCCTGCTCGCCACACCTGAGCAGGCGCGGGCCCTTGGAGCAGGCGGGCGCGAACGCATCATTGCAGCCCATCGATCCAGCGATCAGGTCGCGCGAATGATGGACCTGCTGCAGCGGCTGGCAGGCCGCTCAACGCTGGTGTTTCCCGGTCAGGCCGGATAATGCAGTCGCTCACAGCGTTATCCCGCTGAAACTGTTGGCGCGGGCCTCCAAAAAATGGGGAAAGAGCCTCACCGCGGCCGACGATAACCATGCCATTTGTTGCATCTTTCTCCCCTCCGCCCCGTTGCCAGCGACGTGCTGCAACGGGGTTTTCGCATGGCCAAAATCGCGAGGGCGGGAACCAAACCGGCGCCCCGTTCGTCCTACAGGAGGAGTCGCAGGCCACCTGTATCGTCATCTCTACGGCCATCGACTTTCAGGGCTTGCGGCTATGCAGGGCGTGGTGAGATGGTCCTGCTGCGCCGCCAGTTCATGCTTGCCGGTTGATCGCGAATGCTGATACAGTTAGGCTGTCGATCGCGGTAAGCAGGGTCGTCAGGCTCTGCGACTCATGACCTCGCCGTTCGTCGGTTTCACACATCGTCTCGAAAAGGAATTCCAGCCATGATCAAGTCACTCGTGAGTTTGACCGCGGCCATGGCGATCTGCCTCCTGCTGGTCGCCTGCGGTTCGAGCCATCCGGAAGATGCCTCGCACGACAAGGGCCCCCGTCCGCCTCCATCGACCCCGCAGGAAGCCCCGGGCCCCGGCCAGGGCGCTGACCAGCAGGTCACCGGCAGTCCGCCCGCTGGCGGCGGCGCCCCTCGTACCGGCGGCGGCGGCTGATCGCCGATCGCTCAGTCAATCGAAATCCTCTAACCCGGATCTGCCTGCAGATCCGGGTTGTGCTTTTTCGGCGATCCAATCGAAAACCGCCGACTGGAACGAGTTCCGAATCGGCGGCGGGTGGATGGCGCGTTGATCGCAGCGAATGCCCAAGAACACTCGCCGCGCTCTCCACTCCCACCATGCAGTACAACCCGACGCCAAGCAAGGAAAACCATGCCTGCCGCATCTCGCCGCGCCACGCCAGATCACACAGATGGACCATCGCGGGAAACCGCGTTGGCTGATCAGTTTCGCTGCATGAGGTCGACCAGGATGTCCAGGCCTCGTGCAAGCGTTTCTTCAGGTACCGCATAACTCAACCGGAAATGGCTGTCGCGGCGGCTGAACACCTTGCCCGGAATCAGCAGGACATTGCGTTCAATGGCCCGTTCGCAGAAGGCTGATGCCGTCATGTCCAGATGTCGCGGCACTTCCACGAAGGCATAGAACGCGCCTCCCGGCGGCTCGACGGTCGTCACGCCTTCGAACGCCTCGAGCACCGCATCGCGCCGGCGCTGATAGGCCTCGATCTGCGGCGTCATGTCCACCTCGAACGCGCCCGCCAGGCCGTACTGGGCCATCGAGGGCGGGCAGACGTAGGTGTACTGCTGGAGTTTCTGCATCTGCTGGATGATGGGTTTCGGGCCCGCGACGTATCCCATGCGCCAGCCGGTGCAGCCATAGGTCTTGCCGAAGCCGCGCACCAGCAGCATGTTCTCGGTCATGCGAGCCGGGCTCGGACACGCGCCGTTTTCGCGCGCATCGGCATAGGTGAACTGGTCGTAGATCTCATCGGAGATCAGCAGCAATCCGCGTCGCTCGCAGAGATCGACGAGGTCGCGCCACTCGGCGTTGGACAGCACCACGCCCGAGGGATTGCCAGGTGAATTCACCAGCACGATCTTGGTGCGCGGCGTGATGAGCGGCTCGACGCGCTCGGCGGTCAGACGGAAATCGGGATACGTATCGCACGCCACGACACGCGCGCCGGTCACCTGCCCGAGGGCCGGATACAGCACGAAGTATGGATCGGAGACGATGGCTTCATCGCCCGCGTTGAGCACTGCGATGAACGCCAGCCATAGCGCCCCGCTCGTGCCACTGGTGGCCAGCAGGCCGAGATCATCTGACGGCACAGCCCAGCCGACATCGTCCTTGAGGTGGCGCGAGATCGAGCCCAGCAGGTCGGGGACGCCCTGCGTCAGCGTGTAGCCGTTGCGATCGCGGCTGATGGCGTCGATCGTCGCCTGCTTGATGGCCTGCGGCACCGCAAAGTCGGGCTGGCCGATGGAGAAATTGATCGGGTTCTTGAGTTTCGCCCCCAGTTCAAACACCTTGCGGATACCCGAGGCATCGACGCTGCGCGCACGGTCGCTGATGAGGGCTTCGAAATCCACGGTCCTGGTCATGGCCTAGTCTAGCCCATTGCGGCATGAAATCCGGCGATGATTGCGGCTGGAAGGCGCGCATTGCGTGTACCCATGCGCCCGGTCTCGTCCATTCCCTGCCATGCCCAACCTCCCCGCCTTTCGCTACCACCTCGACCCGATCAGCAGCGGCAGCGTCGTCGCATCTGATGCGCAATGCCTGTGCTGCGGACAGCAGCGAGGGTTCGCGTACGTTGGACCGGTCTATGCCGAAGCCAACCTCGACGGCCTGCTGTGCCCGTGGTGCATCGCTGACGGCACGGCTCACGAGCGATTTGACGCCACGTTCGTCGACAGCGAGGCGTTCGGCGATGGCGTAGGCGACGAGGTCATCGACGAAGTCACACAGCGAACCCCGGGCTACGCGTCGTGGCAGGGCGAAGGTTGGCCCACCTGCTGCGGCGATGCAGCGGCGTTCGTCCGACCCGCGGGCATCACCGACATCCGCCTCAATTTTCGGCATCACGAAGGTCCGCTTCTCTCGCACATCGTGCACAACATGGGCATCTCTGGCGGGGCGGCGACGCGGCTCCTGATATCGCTGGATGTCACGAGCGGGCCGACGGCGTACCTGTTCCGATGCCTCACGTGCGAGGCGCCGCACTTTCACATCGATCAACCCTGAGCGAAGCCATGACGACCGGACTGTTCATCGTGTTGCTGATCCTCGCCGTGCTGCTCTGGGCCGCGGCTGTCGGCAATCTGGCGACCATGCATCACAAGGATGCCTGTGGGCGTGGCATGGCGGAGTCGTTTGCCGTACTGGCGACAGGAGCGCTGTGGCTGCTCATGGCGCTGATGCTGCTCATGGCCTGCCTGCGACAAGGTGTCGAGCCAGCCGCTGCCTGCGTGTTGGCGGCGCTGCATGTGCTGTCAGGCATTTCCACCATCGCAGCGATCTTCCTGATACAGGGCCGCGCGACATGGATCGCGCGCTGGCCATTCGCGTATCCCGCAGTGATCCCCCTGTTGTTGATGGCGTGGTGCACGCAGTCGTATTTCGCCGCGCCGAAAGTTCAAGTTCTGAACGGTGTCGTCAGTGCTACAGCGTGGGGAATGATCGTGGCGATGTCGTTTGCCTTCGCCGCTCGCACAGCGGCTGTTCGCATCCGACTTCTGCCGTCAGCCAATTGAGCAATCTCCGGCGCATAGACAGATGCGCCGTACCCCGCGACCCTTCAAATGCCATCGACGGTGGCCTACTTCTTCGCCGCGCCCTTGGCGGCTGGAGCAGCAGCCTTGCCCGCAGCCGGGGCAGCGCCCTTGCCGGCAGGAGCGGCGGCCGCCCCCTTCGCGCCAGCCGGAGCCGCAGCGCCCGCAGCGGCGGGAGCGCCGGCCACGGCTGTTGCGCCTTCCTCAGTCGCTTCTTTCTTCTCCTTCTTGGCGGCGTGGGCCATCCTGTTGGCCACCTTCACCAGCCCCAGCGGCGAGTTCTTCTCGCGGTTGAAGCGCTCCGTGTCGGACAACTTGGTGATGCGCTCAGCGCGCGTCAGCACGTTGCGATGCTGGTTGAGGGCGGAGGGCTTGGTTTTGAGGCTGCGATGAAGGCTCATGAAGAGGGTCCTGGCTCGTGCCGGCTGCTGGACGAATCGTCATCCGTCGTACTTCGCCGGATACGCGTCGTGCATGTTGGTTTCGTAGCGATTGGCGGCCTTGTACTTGTCGCCAACCTGGTGAATGCGCTCTTCCAGCGCGATCACCTCGGGATCGCCGCGCGGCCCCTGGAAGCCGGGGAACACGATCACGCGGGAGCCATTCTTGCCCGGCACCACGTAGGTTTCAAGTCCACTGGTCCGGCAGAATTCGGCCAGGCGCTTGGCGCCGGCGGCCGTGGTTTCGGCCGCGATGAAGTAGTTCCAGCCCTTCAGCCTAGGATCCGACGCGGGCACGACGGGCCCCCACTGGCTCTGCGGGCGGCCGGTTGTCGTGACATTGCCTTTCGGGGCTGCGCCGCCGTGATCGCTGCTGAGCACGCCGCTGTTGGACGGGCCGGGTGGCGTGCCTGAGGTCTTAGGTTCAAGCGTCAACGGGTCGTTGACCCCGGATGGCCGAGGCGAGATATCGAAGTTCGCTGCCAGCCGGTCTCTCTGGATCGCCTTGCCGGCGCTGACGCCGATGATGTACGCCCCGACCAGCAGCAGCAGGACCCCGGCGCATGCAAGCAGCACGTACCCCACGGGCATGCGCACCGTGCGGCCGGGGCTCAGCAGCCCCATCAGGCGCTCCAAGACGGGCGATGAGGACGGGGCTTCATCGCGCATGACCTCGATGGCCTCGTCGCGCTCCTCGACATTGGGTGGCGGCTCGCGCGTACCTGCCTGAGCCGTCGACGTCAGGCCGCGGCTGCGCATCATTTCGTACAGGGCAGGTTGGACTGAGCGCTTGGACATGGCCCGATGGTGCATGCTAGCCGCATTCCGCAAGGAGCGCGCCCGCGACAGCGACAATCGCGGCAGCGGATTCGGCGCGAAGGCGCCCCAGCATGCATTTCGGCCCCGGAACGGCGATGGCTCCATACACTCCCGCCGATGTCATCGCTCGCCCACCAACAAAAGGCTGCCGAGCACGCCACACGCCAGCCGATCCGCTGCGCGATCCTGACGGTATCCGACACGCGCACGCGAGCCGACGACGCGGGCGGCGACCTGGTTGAACGCCTGGTACGCGAAGCCGGCCATCTGGTCAGCGAGCGCGCCATCGTGAAGGATGAGCCGGGGCAGATTCGCGCGATGCTCGAGCAATGGCTGGCGCGCAGCGACATCGACGCCATCCTCAGCACCGGAGGCACGGGCGTTGCGAAGCGCGACACCACCATCGAGGTGGTGCGCTCGCTCCTGACCGCCGAGCTCGAAGGCTTCGGTGAACTCTTCCGCATGCTCAGTTGGCAGCAGGTGGGCGCGGCGGCGATGCTGAGCCGCGCGGTGGGTGGCCTTGTCTCGCGCGATGCCGCGGCGGGTGGCGATACGTTCCTCTTTGCCATGCCCGGCTCGCCCAATGCCGTGGAAACCGCGATGACGAACCTGATTGCCCCGCAGTTAGCGCACCTCGTCTGGGAACGACGCGAGTGAGCGGACGAGGCTCTACACCGGGCTCCAGGCTTCAATCGACTGCTGGATTCCGCGCCAGGGCTCGGCCCATTGGCGGGCATCGATGACCACTGGCCGCCGGAAACCATTGACTGACAGCGCGACCTTGTATTGGGCGACATCGAGCCGGCCATCGTGGGCGGAGCCGACAGGCCCGCGCATACCGCTGCGAAGATCGACGAGCCGCGCGCACACGAGTCTGTCCGCGGCCTCGTGCACGACCTTCGCCGGATCGTGCGCGTGACTGAAACAGATGACCGGATCGATGCCGATGCCAGTACCTGCCAGCGTTGAGAGCGGAAGCGAGTGGTCGGCGATTTCGACACCGTGGCGCTGGGCCTCCGCGACGATCGCAGCAGCGACATCGCCCGCGCCGTGCAGGATCAGACTCACCGGCACGCGGCCGAGATCAGCAGCGAGCACGATCGCCTGCCGCACGGCTGTCACCGCGCGATCGGCGTGTCTGGCATCAACGAGATGCTCGTGTGGAATCCACGCATCGATGCCGGACAGCGCCAGCTCCCGCCGTCGCAGGGATGCCGCCAGGTCGCGGCGTGCTGTGCGATCCAGTTCGCGCGGCCGGAGGCCCGGCATGGTCGAGGCGATCTGGACATGACGCAGCCTGATCGCGGCGATGCGATCGAGGGCGCTCTTGATCGAATCGCCCGATGCGTCGCCGACCAGCGGCGCCAGCGTCACCGAAAGATCGTGGCTGGCGACTGGGGGCGATGCATCATGCACGCGAAGCAGGCTAGCGTACGGCCATGCACGCGGCCACTGGCTGCGGTGATACGATCAGGCCGTGCCCGCGGCCGAGCCCTTCATTGATGTGCGCCTGGTCGATCGTCCCGTTGAGATGATGGAGATCGCGCCCTTTCCGCCTCATGCCGGCGGTGAATGCGTGTTCCTCGGGCGCACGCGGCGCGACAAGCATCCGCAGCATGGCGAGTTGCGGCGTCTGCAGTACGAAGCCTACCGCCCGATGGCGGAACAGGTGCTGCGCGGCTTGGCGCGGCAGGCCGTCGATCAATTCGGCTGCCTGGCAGTGCGTTTGCACCACGCTGTTGGCGAGGTGCCGGTGGGCAGCGCCAGCGTGTTGGTGCAGGTCGTCTGTGGCCATCGCGATAGAGCATTCGAGGCCTGCCGCTTCCTGATCGATCGTTTGAAGGCCGATGCCCCGATCTGGAAGCGCGAGAATTGGGAGCGCGGCGAGACGTGGTCGGAATCGTCGAGTATTCCCCGAGTGGAGGCGGCGCGATGACCAGACTCAAGCGCGCGAAGAAACCGAGGGCGGCTTCGCGGCCAGCCCGACGCTCGGGCGCTGCCCAGGCGCTGCCGCGCAAGACCGAGGCGCAGAAGAAACGCGCGGCCCAGATCTACGATGCATTGCTCAAGTGCTATCCCAATGCGCACTGTGAACTTGACTATGCCAACCCGCTGCAACTGCTGATCGCAACGATCCTCTCGGCCCAAGCCCTCGACAGCCAGGTCAATCGCATCACCCCTGCGCTGTTCACCGCGCTTCCCACTGCCGCCGACTACGTGCGCCTCACACCGCAGCAGATCGAGCCGTACATCAATCGCATCGGCCTGTTCCGCAACAAGGCCAAGTCGATCCACGGGGCGATGACGATGCTCCAGCGTGATTTCGATGGGCGCGTGCCAGACACGATGGAGGACCTTCTCGAACTGCCTGGCGTGGCGCGAAAGACCGCCAACGTCGTTCTGGGCAATGCGTTTGGCAAGAACGAAGGCGTTGTCGTCGACACGCATGTGCAGCGCGTCGGGAAGCGGCTGGGACTTACCAGGCACAGCGATCCGAAGAAGATCGAGCGGGACCTCATGGCCCTCTATCCGCCGGAGCGCTGGTGCATGCTCGCGCATCTCCTGATATTCCACGGCCGGCGCGCCTGCCGCGCCCGTGGCGAGTTGTGCGACGAACACCCCGTGTGCCTCCGCTACTGCTCGAATGCTCGTGCCGCCAAGCGACGATGAAGCGCGGGCTCACTTGGGCTTGGGCGGCGGCGACTCGACCTCTTCATCGAGGAATCGTGCCACTCCAAAGCCGCCGAATTCGCTGACGTATGAGGCGCCCTTGCCCGCCAGCAGCGGGAAGATGTACTTCACCGGCCCGGCGAAACGCAGGCGTTCCTTGACTGGATCCGGCTGTGGCATGGGAATTGTGGAATCCTTCTTCTTCGCCTTGGCGACGAGTTGGAGGTCCAGCAGCGACTGTCCGCCATCGGGACGCAGGATCGTGATGCCGCGATCGTGGCCGATCCAGAAATCGCCATCAACAGCCATGACTGTGTGAATCTTCGCGCTCTTGGGCTCGCGATATTCCCAGGGCTGAGCAGCCGGCTCGTTTTTGACGGCCACGGGCTCCACCGAGAGCGTCGTGCCATCGATGCTGATGGTCGCCTGGGCATCGACGCTGTTGGCGACGCGGGGCCCGGGCGGGGCGCTCTCGATGGTGCGCTTGGTGAGTTCAGCGCGCGAGTTGACCAGGTACATCCACGCGCCTTCGCGGCTGCCGGCGAGGACGTTCAGGCCATCGCCGGTCGCCATGCTCAGCCGGCTGGCCTCGCGCTGGGCAGCGATGAAACGCCCGCCGCTGGAGCCCTCGTTCAGTTGATAGATGGCACGCCCGGCCGTGCCGACGATCACGAATGTACGCGCATCGAGTTGATCGATGTCGCGCGCTCCGAGGATGTCGATGGTGCCGGCGAATTTCATCGCATCGCCGGCGACCTCGTACCAATCGATGCGCTGAGAGCCAACGATAAACAGATGACTGTTGAGAAAGCGCAAGCGCTCGACGCGCTCCGGAACGCCGACGGTCGCATCGCTGCCGCCGACCTCGCGGACTTCACTGGTCATCAGGCCGACGAGGCTGCCGGCTTCGTTGCCCAGCGTGAACGCCAGCGCTGCGCTCGAACCTTCGGCGACATCGTTCGGAAGATTGATGAGCGCGCTGGCGGCGCCGACGTATCGGCCATCATCAAGGCGATGGACCTGCCGGCCGACGCTCGTCACCAGCGCACGGCCCGCCTTCGCGACGCTGCCACAAACATCATCGTTCGAGAAGACCTTCGCGCCGGAATCGAGATTGACCACGCCGCCGGCGCCGCTGGCGTAGACGACGCCGTCGACGACGCTCACAGTGCGCGGCAGGATGCCGAGATCGCTGCTCGAGATCGAGCGTCGGATCGTGGGGGCAAGGCCCGGCGGCAGAGCCAGCTCCACCACGGCGTCGTCCTCGATCACCGCCCACAAGCGCTCGCCCACGATGGCCATGTCAACCACCGGGCCGCAATGCCCGAACTTGCCCAGCGGCACATCGTTGATGACCAGCAGCGACTGCGGATCGACGACCTGGATGCTGCTGCCAAAGGCCTGGATGCAGCGGCCTTCGTTGGTCAGCACACGATAGTGCGTGCCGCCGACATGATGCACAAGATTGAACGAACTCACCGTCGGCGTTGGCGGCGGGAGTTTGTAATCTTCGCAGCCCTGCAGCGTCGCGCCCAGCGCTGTCGTGATCGCCAGCGCCAGTCCATCTCGCCGGATACGTCTATTCCGCATGCGAACAGGGTACCATCGACATCGCCTGCAGCGGAGCCCGCGCGCGTGCACGACCGGATCGAACAACTGAAAAAGATGCTCCAGGCCGAACCCGATGATGCGTTCTGCATGTACGGCCTGGCGCTGGAATACGCCAAGCGCGGCGATGCTGCGGAGGCCGTGTCGTGGTTCGATCGCACGATCGCGGCCGATCCGCGCCAGTGCTACGCATATTTCCACAAGGCCAAGTCGCAGCACGAAGCGGGCGATGCGACCGCGGCGCAAGGCACGCTGCAGACTGGACTTCGACAGGCCCGCGCCATGGGCGACCTGAAGGCCGCGAGCGAGATCGAAGCGTTTCTCGATGAATTGGAATCGTGATGCCGCGGAAACGTGCGCCACAACCAGGCCTGTTCGCAGATGATCGATCGCCGAACGTGATCACCGGCATGGAGCCGCTGGCCAGCGATCCAAACCAAAGGCGAATCAAGGTCAATGGCAAGATCGTTGCCACCCTGCGAACCGGCGATGTGGCGGATCTCGGGCTGGCGGTCCATCTGGCGTGGACGAAGTCGCTTGCCCAGCGCGTTGAGCGCGTTCTTGCCATCGATAAGGCTCGCCAGCAGGCCTTGGCGCTGCTGAGCGCCCGCGCCCTCTCCACCAAGACGCTGACACGGCGTTTGCGCGATCGCGGCCATTCCGAGTCGATCGTCAGGCAGATCGTCGATGAGGTCCGGCGCGATGGCTGGCTCAACGAGCGCGCCTACGCCGAAGAGATCGTCCGGAACGCCACCCGCCGCAAGCCCGCCGGCCGGATGTTGCTGGAGCAGAAACTTGCTCAGCGCGGCGTGGAGCCAGCCACCGCGGGGCGCGTCGTACGAGCCGCGTCGGATGCGCAGGACGATCGCGCGGCGGCCTATTCACTAGCACGGCGTCGATTGGCTACCATGGGGTCGGTCGCTCCGGACACCGCCGTGCGGCGTGTCGCCGGACTGCTCGCCCGCCGGGGCTTCGAGGACGATGTCGTCGAAGCCACCATCGAACGACTGCGAACCATTCTTCCATCGATCAGCGATGCGCACGATTGATCAGGCTTCAATGAGAATCAATTCCATGCATGACCTCGCCTGCAGCCGATGGCGGCGCCTGCTGATGCTGGCGCCACTGCTGCTCTCGGCGCTTGTGGGAGGCGGCTGCGGCAAGTCAGATGAATCAGCCGCTGCCGCGCAGCGAACAAACGCCCAGCCACGAGCGACCGCCGCGAACCGCACTGAGGCGCCGGGCGCCCAGCAACCAACGCCCGATGCCGCCGCACAACCGTCAAGCGCCGCGTATGCGGCTGTGCTCGCGGCGGTCGTGACCGAGGAAGGCCGAATCCGTTACGCGATGCTGGACAACGAGGACCTGCGCAAGCAACTGGACACGGCCATCGACGACTTCGCCAAGGCGACCCCGCCCGCGGACAGCGATCTGGCTGGCCGCAAGGCCCTCTGGATCAACGCCTTCAACGCCAACATCATGAAGATGGCGTACGAGGAACATCGCAAGGAGGGCTTCAAGACTGTCAACGATGTGCCGGGATTCTTCAGCGAGCGCACGATCGTCGTGGCCGGCGAGACGATCACGCCGCAGGCTCTGCGCGAACGCCTGCGCGGGCTCAAGGATCCGCGAATTCATTCAGCCCTGGTGCTGGCGGCGCGGGGCTCGCCGCCGATGCCCAGCGACCCCCTGATGGCCTCGCGCGTCGATGTGCAACTCGACAATCAGGCATTGCGGTGGCTGGAAACCAGGCCCAACAACTATCTGACGCCGCAGGGCTTCAGCATGAGTTCGGTGTTCCAGGAGTTCGCTGCCGATTTCGAAGGCCCTCCCTACAACGGCGCGCTGGGATTCGTCCGCAAGCACTCGCGCACCAACGGCAGCATCCGAGACTACCTTCGAAGTGTGGCCGAGCCGCGAACGAGTTTCGTTCCCTTTGATTGGACGCTGAACGACGCCGGCGTCGCTGCGCCCTGATTCGATGTCGAACGATGCCTGACGTCACGTCCAAAGACTGCGACTGGGAGATCTCGCCCCAGGATGTGGCGCGCATGCGGCGCGAAGGCGATGACTTCGTGCTCATCGACTGCCGCACGCCTGAGGAGCATGAAACCGCGCGCATCGATGGGGCCATGCTCGTGCCCATGCAAGAACTCAGCGTGCGCATCGGCGAGTTGCGCCGCTACGAGGATCGGCTGCTGGTGATCTTCTGCCACAAGGGCAAGCGCGCGATGAGCGTCACGGCCGTACTGCGCGAACTCGGCTTCGAGAACGTGCGATCGATGGCCGGCGGCATTCACCGCTGGTCGGAGGAGATCGATCCGGCCGTTCCGAAGTACTGACAAGTCCAAACGTCCACACGGCCGGGGTGCAATCGATGCGCTCTGTCGCGGATTCGATTATCTTGCCATGATTCGCGGCAACTCCTGCCGTTTGACGAGTCGACTTTGCTCAAGCACCGCCTCATCTTCGGCCCGCTGCTCATCATCCTCATGCTGTCGTTCGTCGTGGTGGATGGCTGGCTCGATCAGGTGACGCTCAGCGGCTTCTGGCAGGACCTCTTCCGCGGCCGGACCACGCTGCCGCGCGGCCTGGCCCTGTTCACCCTGGCCGCATTCATTGCCGCGCCGCTGGGCGCCCGCGAACTCTCGAACATCTTCGCCTGCCAGGGAATCGCGACGCGCAAGACCATCACGACGGTCGCGGCGATTCTCGGCGTCACGCTCAGTTACTGCATCCCCAACGACACGGACGCCGTCACCGCCATCGCCTTGCTTTCGACCGGCATGATTCTCGTGTTTGTCGCGTCGATTCTTACCTTCTGCCAGGGCCGGAACGTCGAAGGTGTGGTCGCAGCGGCCGGCGCGGTGATGTTCGCCATGGTCTATCTCGGCCTGATGATGGGCTTTTTCCTGGCGATCCGCCGCTACCACTCGGCATGGTGGGTGGTGGGCGTCATCCTCGCCACCAAGGCCTGCGATAGCGGCGCCTACTTCACCGGCCGCGCCATCGGCAGGCACAAACTGATTCCCTGGCTCAGCCCGGGCAAGACATGGGAAGGGCTGTTCGGCGGCCTGGTGTGGTCGGCCCTCTCGGGCCTCATCCTCGCTTGGCTCAGCCAGCGCTTTCTCGGAGCCGTCGATCACGTGCCGCTGCTCACCGGCCTGTGGTGGGGACTGGCGTTCGGATTCGTCGGGGTCTTCGGCGACCTGCTCAAGAGCGTTCTCAAGCGCGGCGCGGGCATCAAGGACTCCTCATCGCTGCTGCCCGGACTCGGCGGCGTGCTGGATGTCCTCGATTCGCCCCTGATGGTCGCGCCGGTGGCGTTCTGGCTCATCACCTACACGAAATGACCGCTGTGCTGCTTGCGCGGGTGCTTCGCCATGCCACGCGATCAGTGCTACGATACCACGACGTCCACGGGTGCCGGGGCGACGGGGACAGGGATGCGGTCGCCGGAGCGCGTATGGCTGTTATCGAAAGTCTGCTGAATCTTTTTCGCGTCGATACGCAGGTGCGAGGGTTGCGCAGCCGTCTGACGGCGGCCGAGAGATACCTCGCCGGACAGGACAAACAACTCAGCGACCTCGCGCGTCAACACCAGGAACTTCAGAACCGGCGCAAGCAGCACCAAGCGGGCATCGCGAACCACGAACTGGAGCTGAAGGGCTTCGATCAGCGCATCGAGAAACTGCGCAACGACCTCAACAGCGCCGCGACCACCAAGCAGCATCAGGCCGTGCTGACTGAGATGAACAGCATGCGGGCCAAGCGAGGCGAGATCGAGGACAAGATGCTCGCCGAGATGGAGGCGATCGAGAAACTGACCGAGCAATTCACCTCGATTGAATCGCAGATGGCTGATCGCACCAAGGTGCGCGATCGAGCTAAGGCCGACCTGGAGGAGCGCCGCAACGACGTCGGGGCGCGCCTGGCGGAATTGGAAACCGAGCGATCCCAGGCTGCCGCGCTCGTGCCCGAGAAGGTGCTGGGCCTCTTCGACAAACTGGCAGACGATTTCGACGGCGAGGCAATGGCCTCGATCGAGGAAATCGATCGCCGCAACCGCGAGTACGTCTGCAGCGTCTGCAACATGCACCTGCCCTTCGAACTCGTCGCGCAACTCACCAGCCGGGCCGACAATGTTCATCGCTGCCCGTCGTGCACGCGCCTCCTCTACGTCAAGGAGGATCTGAAGGTCTCGACGGGGAAGAAGTGACGCACAGCGTCGCCGCTCCAGCGTGATCGAGTCAAGAGCCCAGGGATTGCATCCCTGGGCCTCGTCGTTTGATACGCGATGGCGGCCGCCTAACCGCGGCGCTCCTCGAACAACCGCGCCTGGTTGGGCACATCCACCG
>Ga0111538_10000943_pt1 | contig 40424 bp, 31 predicted proteins | sample SoiMethybrSBSTD1_FD_79669 | JGI IMG/M metagenome (GOLD analysis project Ga0111538, IMG submission 79669) | Bulk soil microbial communities from a Populus tree surrounding site in Tennessee, USA - Soil MetaG P. TD hybrid SBSTD1 (version 2)... | ecosystem: Environmental > Terrestrial > Soil >...
CAGGACCGTCACCGCGAGCAGGTACGGCAGCACCACCACCACGATCGCGGTGGTCACGGCGACGCTGCCGCGCCGGATCAGCGCGCCGAGCCCGACGGCGAACGCGGCCGCCATCGCGAGCAGCGCCGCCGTCCCGGCGACCACGCGCACCTCCGTCGCGGTCGTCACCGCGTGCACGTAGACACCGTTGGCGCGCAGCACGCGCGTGCCGAGCGCCACGACTGTCGCCGCGGCCACCAGTCCGACGACGAACGTGACGGCGCCGACCACCAGCGCCTTGGCGGCGAGGACCGGTCCCCGGCGCGGGTTCGCGGCGAGCGTCGTGCGGATCAGGCCACGCCGGTACTCCGCCGTCACGTACGACACCCCGACGACGACCACGAGGACGAGCCCGAGGAACGTGCCGACGAGCGTCTGGGTGATCGTCACGCCCAGGCCAGCCGCGCCGGACACCGCCGGCGCGATGTCGCCGGAGCCGCTCACGGTGAATCCGTCGCCGGTCCGCTCGGACCCGCCGACCTCGAGCCCGGACGCGTTGCCGAGGGCGCCGATCGTGGTGCCGGTCCAGTCGTCGGCGGTGAGGTTGCCACTCGAGGAGAGGTGGTCGAACACCGCGGTGGCCTGGGTCGGCCCGCCGAACGCGCCCTGCAGGCCGAGGGTCTCGCTGCTCGTCTCGGAGTGCTGGGGCGAGGTGGTGAACAGGCCGACCTCCACTGTGGACGGAAGCTCGGGCAGCCGGGCGGTGCCGACGCGGGTCCACGCGACGCCGTCGACGGACTCCTCCCCCGTCACCGTCGCGCCGGTGCGGGTGAGCCGCAACCAATGCGGCGCCGCTGTGCCGGACGTGCCGGCCCGGTCGTGGACGTAGTCGTACTGCATCCGCGTGCCGTGCCCGCCGGTGAGCAGCACCGCCGCGTAGGTGGAGCCCGGCCGGACGCCGTCCTTGACGATGAGCCCGGCCTTGGCCCACGGTTCCAACCCGGGTTTGCTCTGTCCGGGCTCGGGCACGGCCATCAGCCCGGTCAGCGACGCGACCCGCACGGTGACGCTGCCGTCGCCGGTGAGTGTCCGGTGGAGGAACGTGAAGCTGTCCGTCACCTCCTGGCCCTCCGGCCCGACGGGCAGCGAGCACGCGGACCGCCCGCAGGAGCCCCTCATGCCCGGCATCAACCCGACCCCGACGATGAGGAACGCCGCCACGGCGATGCCGGCGACCCAGCCCGGGACGGTGCGCAGCTTCGTCCACTCCGCACGCAGCAGATACCGGAACGCCGTCATGACGGGTCCCCACTCCGTGGTGACCCGCCCTGACCGGGCGGGCTCTGCTCGATGATGCCCTCGCTCCGCTCGGTCATGACCGCACCTCCGCCCGGAACTCCACCGCGTCGCGGGTCAGGTCGAAGTACGCCTCCTCCAGCGTCGCCCGGTGCGTGGACACCTCGGAGAACTGCACTCCGGCTGCGGTGAGCCGGGCCACGACCGCCGACGCCGGCAGCCCTGCCACCGTCAGCGTGTCCGGGCCGTCGAGGCTGACCGTCGCGCCTGCCGTCCGCAGCACCGCGGCCGCCGCGGCCGCGACCGACGGCGGCGCGGTGACGGTGACCCGGTCCGCCGACGCGGCGGCCAGCAGGTCGGCCACCAGGGCGTCGGCGATCACCCGGCCGCGCCCGACCACCACCACGTGGTCGGCGACACCTTGGAGTTCGCTCATCAGGTGGCTGGACACCAGCACCGCCCGGCCCTCGGCGGCCAGGGCGCGCAGGAACCCGCGCATCCACACGATGCCCTCCGGGTCCATGCCGTTGAACGGCTCGTCGAGCATCACCACGCGCGGATCGCCCAGCATGGCGGCCGCGATCCCGAGCCGCTGGCGCATACCGAGCGAGAAGCCGCCGGCCCGCCGGCGCGCCACCGCGCCCAACCCGGCCTGGTCGAGCACCTCGTCGACCCGCCGCGCCAGCAGGCCCTGCGAGTGGGCCAGCCACAGCAGGTGGTTGCGGGCGGTGCGGCTGGGCTGCAGGGCACCGGCGTCGAGCAGCGAACCCACCCGGCACAGCGGGCGGTGCAGATCGCGGTACGGCCGGCCGCCGATCAGCGCCGTGCCGGAATCGGCGGCGTCGAGCCCCAGGATCACCCGCATCGTGGTGGACTTGCCGGCCCCGTTCGGGCCCACGAACCCCGTCACCTGGCCCGGCCGGACCGTGAAGGTCATCCCGTCGAGGGCGACGGTCGAACCGAAGCGCTTCCGAAGACCGTTCACCTCGACGGTCGCGTCGTCTGTCATGGTTGGCAGTTCTACGGACCCGCCGGTGACAGCACGGTGCCAGCGGCTGACACCATGCCGGCACCCGCGACCTGGCATCGTGGGGATCATGCGCGTGCTGGTGGTGGAGGATTTCGAGATCCTGGCCCGGACCATCGCGACCGGGCTGCGCCGCGAGGGCATGGCCGTCGACGTGGTGCTCGACGGCGACGACGCGCTGGCCCATCTGGACCTGACCCGCTACGACGTCGTGGTGCTCGACCGTGACGTGCCCGGCGTGCCCGGCGACGACGTGTGCCGGCACATCGTGGCGCGGCACGCGACCAGCCGGGTGCTCATGCTCACCGCGGCCAGCACGGTGAAGGACCGGGTCGACGGCCTCGACCTCGGCGCCGACGACTACCTGCCCAAGCCGTTCGACTTCGCCGAACTGGTGGCCCGCGTGCGCGCCCTCGGCCGCCGGCCGGCCAACGCGCTGCCACCGGTGCTGGAGTTCGACGATCTGACCGTCGACCCGAGCCGCCGCGTCGCGACCCGGGCCGGGCGGCGGCTCGACCTCAGCCCGAAGGAGTTCGCCCTGCTGGAGTGCCTGCTCGCCGCCGGGGGGCGGCTGGTGTCCGCCGAGGAACTGCTCGAGCGGGTCTGGGACGAGGCGGCCGACCCGTTCACCACAACGGTGAAGACGACAGTGCGCCGGTTGCGCACCAAACTCGGCGACCCGCCGATCGTCCACACCGTGCGCGAGGGCGGCTACCGGATCGGGTCGGCCTGATGCCGCGCTTCGTCCCGCGGCTCACCCTGCGCACCCAGCTCACGGTGCTCTACGCCGGCCCGTTCCTGGTGACCGGCGCGGCCCTGCTCACCGTCCCGCTGGTCGGCGCCAGCCGGACCGTACCGGCGGGCACCGGTCCCGGGCCGGGCGGAGACGGGACGGGCGCCGTCCGCACCGACCTCAGCCCGATCGTGACCGCGTCGGTGCTCGCTCTCGCCGCGATGGTGGTGGTCTCGATCGCCGTCGGCTGGTTCGTGGCGGGCCGGTTCCTGCGGCCGCTGCGCACGATCACCGCGACCGCCCGCGACATCTCGGCCACCAACCTGCACCGGCGGCTCGGCCGCACCGGCCGGGGCGACGAGTTCACCGAACTCGCCCGCACGCTGGACGACCTGTTCGGCCGGCTGGAGGACGCGTTCGCGTCGCAGCGGCACTTCGTTGCCAACGCCGCACACGAACTGCGCACCCCGCTCACGGCGGAGCGGACGCTGCTGCAGGTGGCCCTGGCCGATCCGGACCTCACCGTCGACTCGCTGCGCGCCGCCTGCGGCGAGGTGATCGCCCTCGGCCAGGCCCAGGAGCGGCTCATCGACGGGCTGCTCGCGCTCGCGAGCGGCGAGCAGGGCGTCGAGCGGCGGGAGCCGTTCGACCTCGCCGACCTGGCCGCCGCCGCGGCCCGGGCCGTCGCGGACGAAGCGGGCCGCCGCGACGTGAAGATCGACACCGCTCTCGCGCCGGCGCCCGCCACGGGCGATCCACGGCTCGTGGAGAGCCTGGTCGCCAACCTCGTCGACAACGCGGTTCGCCACAACGTCCCCGGTGGCCATGTGACGATCGAGACGAGCGGAACGAGCATCCGCGTCACCAACACCGGACCGGTCGTGCCCGAAGCCGACCTCGACCGGCTGTTCCAGCCGTTCCAGCGCCTCGGCGCTCAGCGCCTGCGGCACCGCGACGGGCACGGGCTCGGCCTGGCGATCGTCCGCGCCATCGCGGTGGCGCACGGCGCGGCGCTGACCGCGCACCCCGCGCGCGGCGGCGGCCTCGACGTGACGGTCACGTTCCGCCCCTCGCCGCGACGTCTGCCGCCTTAGCGTTGTCACCCGGCCGTTTTGACAACGCTAGGGCGTCACACGTTGGCAACGACATCACGTGATCATGCGGTGTCCGCCAGCGGTAGCACGGGCATGGGCGGCGTCGCCAGGGGCAGCGCCGCCAGTTGCATCAGCGCCAGCACGTTGTCGTCGGCGGCGGTCTTGTTCAGGCGCAGCCGGCCGCAGTGCGTACATCGGTGGATCAGCACCCAGCGGCGCTCGCCGCGGACGGTGACCGCGATCGGCTCCATGCCGCCCGGGCAGCCGGACTTCCGGTCGCCGGGGACGTTGCGGTCGAGATGCCTGGACCACAGGCAGCGGGGACAGTGGTTGCGGTGGCTGGTACCGGGCGCGTCGAGCGAGACGTCTACGCCGCAGTGTCCACACTGGAACGAACGGAGAAAAGGCACGTCTGGTGACCTCTCAGAGTGGAAGGTACGAACTGGAAGGACATCTGTCGCCTCCTCTCCGCCGGTCGTGTTCGGACGGCTCGACCAAACCAGAGCGGCACGCGCCGGTCAACCGGAATTCGCCGTGATGGGTTGGGCGGCCTTGCAGCCGTCGCGGTAGACGGCCAGCGCCTTGAGCCCGAGCCGCCAACCCTCGACGAAGATCCGCTCGACGTCGTCGACCGTCGCCGGGTGCGGCAGGTTCACCGTCTTCGAGATGGCGCCGGACAGGAACGGCTGGATCGCGGCCATCATCCGCAGGTGCCCGAGCGGCGCGATGGCGCGCACGCCGGTGGCGCAGTCGAACACCGGCAGGTCCTCGGGCCGCAGCGTCGGCGCTCCGACGGCATGGCCGTGCGAGGCGATGTGGTCCTCCACGGCGGCGGCCCGCGCACCGGTGTAGCCCAGTGCCGCCAGCGCCCGGCCGACGCTCCGGTTGGCGACCCGCAGCACACTTCCGTCGGCGAGATTGTTGGTCTTCGCGAGGGCGAAATCGGGCTCGACGCCGGTGGTGTCGCAGTCCATGACGATGCCCGTCGTCCCGGTCGGAGCGAGGAGAGTCACCTGAGCATTGCGGAAGCCGTGCCGCGACGCGACATCGAGGCACCGCCGCCACTGCTCGTCTGCGGCGCTCCGGATGCGGTCGGCGTCGTGGTCCGGGCCGCGGTCGAGCGCGGCGTTCGCGGCCGCATGCTTCCCGACGACGCGCGCATGCGCGTCCGCGTTCTCCTCATGACCCGGATACGGCCCGAGGATCGCGGCCAACTCGGCCGAGCGGCGGTACGCCGTGGCCGTCATCAGCGAGGTGATCGCCGCGGCGAGCGCGCGGGCGCCGGGCGAGTCGTACGGTCGGCCGGTCGCCATCAGCAGCGCGCCGAGATTCGCGTAGCCGAGGCCGAGTTGGCGGAACTCGCCTGTGGTGGCGGCGATGCGAGCGGTCGGGTACTCGGCGAAGCAGAGCGAGATGTCCATCGCCGTGACGACGAGTTCGACGGCCGCCACGAACCGGGTCGCATCGAACCGCCCGTCGGGGCCGAGGAAGCGCATCAGGTTCAGCGACGCGAGCGTGCACGCCGACGCGTCCAGGTGCATGTACTCGGAGCATGAGTTCGACGCGGCGATGCGCCCGGCGGCCGGGCTCGTGTGCCAGTCGTTGATGGTGTCGTCGTACTGGATTCCCGGGTCGCCGCACGCCCAGGCGGCCCGCGCCATGTCACGCAGCAGCCCGCGCGCGTCGACCGTCTCGACGACCTCGCCGGTGGTCCGGCCCCGCAGCGGGAACGGCGCGCCCTCCTGGGCCGCGCGCATGAACGCGTCGGAGACCCGCACGGAGTTGTTGGCGTTCTGGTACTGGACGCTGGCGACGTCGGCCCCGCCGACCTCCATGTCGAAGCCGGCTGCGCGCAACGACCGGATCTTCTCCTCCTCCCGCGCCTTGCTGCGGATGAACGCGACGACGTCCGGGTGGTCCACGTCGAGGACCACCATCTTGGCCGCGCGGCGCGTCGTCCCGCCGGCCTTGACCGCGCCGGCGACCGAATCGGCGCCGCGCATGAACACCACCGGGCCGCCCGCCCTCCCGCCGGCCGAGAGCGTCTCGCGCGACGAGCGCAGCCGGGACAGGTTGACGCCGCTGCCGGAGCCGCGGTTGAACACCGTCGCCTCGTCGCGGTACCAGTCGAGGACCGAGTCGAGCGAGTCGTCGACGGACAGGATGAACGCCCCGCTGACCTGTGCCGGCGCGCCGGTGCCGACGTTGAACCACACCGGCGAGTTGAAGCTGAACGCCTGGTGCAGCAGCAGCCACGTCAGGTCGGTCGCGAACGCCTCCGCCGACCCGGCGCCGTCGAGGTACCCGAACTGCTCGCCCGCCGCCCGGTAGGCGCCGACCACGCGGTCGATCGCCTGGCGCAGGCTCGTCTCCTGCCGGAAGTAGCGGGTCGCCGCGATGGTGACCGCGTTGTCGGTCCAGAAGTCGGGAAACTCCACGCCCTGCCGGGCTCGCCGCCAACCCACCTCGTCGTAGGGGTGCACGCCCGGACGCGCGAAGGTGTGGCCGATCCGAAGTCCCGCCATGCGCGCAAAGCTACCCATTCACGGTTACCGATACTCCGGCGTCAACGTGACGACGCGAGCGCGGCGACATTCCGTCGCAGGGCCGCGATCCCCGCATTGTCGCGGCCCAGCACCGCGGTCTTGATCCGCAGCGCCTCGTCCAGCGAGCGCCGGGCCCCGGGCAGGTCGCCGCGGCGCAACCGCGCGACACCCAGGCCGTGCAGGCACACCCCTACCTCGTAGTGGTCGGGCCCGAAGCGATCGGCCCAGATCCGGTACGCCTGGTGCAGATGGGCCTCGGCCTCGTCCAGGCGCCCGAGTTCGAGCAGTACCGCGCCGAGGACGGCGCAATCCGCCGCGACCTCCGTCGACTGTGGACCGTGCTCGCGCCGGTGCAGCGCGAGCGCAAGGCCGGCCGGCGCGACGGCGTCGGCGAAGCGGCCCTCGGCGTGCGCCAGGCCGGCCAGGTTGTGGTGGACGCTCGCGGCCAGATCGGGGTCGGTCGCTGGTGTCAGCGCGGCGGTGTAGTGGCCGGCGGCCTCGGCGTACCGGCCGGCATCCTTGAGGACGACGCCGACAGCGTTGTTGGCCTCGGCCAGCAGCACGGGGATTGCGGCGGCGTGCGAGAGTGCGGCCCGCGCCGTCGCCTCGGCGGCATCCAGCCGGCCCTGCCGGCGCTGGCTGTTCGCGAGCCGCACCAACGCGTCGACGCGCTGCCGGGGCGGTGCGCCGTCGAGCAGGCGGACGGCTTCGCGCAGGGTCGTCTCGGCGTCGCCGAAGCGCGCGAGTTGGAACTGGAAGTCGGCGAGGGTGAGCAGGGCGCCGGCGCGCTCGGCGCGCCCGGTGCCGGCGCGTTCAACGCCCGCGGGCTCGGTACCGGCGCGTTCAACGCCCGCGGGCTCGGCGCCGGCGTAACCGGCGATCGCGCGGACGATGCACCGCTGGGCGTCGGCCAGCCGCCCTGCCCGCCACAGCCGCAACGCGCGGTGGTGGCGCTGCCGCGCCCTGACCAGGCTCCACGCGCGACTCGAGGTCATCTGACGATCGGCTCCGCGTGGTTGAGGTTCGCGCCCGCCGCGGCCGCGCCCGCGCTCACCGCGACGAGACCGGCGGCACCGGCAAGCGCGACCAGCACGCGCACGACGACCCGCTTCATCGTGGCTCCCCGCGCCGATCCAGGGCTGGCTCGGCGTGGTTCAGGCTTGCGCCCGCCGCAGCCGTGCCGGCAGTCACCGCGATCAGGCCGACCACGCCCGCCAACACGAGCAGCGAACGCCGGACCGCCCGCCTCATCGTTCCGCTCGCCGCGGATCCAGGAGCGGCTCCGCGTGGTTGAAGCTGGTCCCCGCTGCGGCGGTGCCTGTCGCAACCGCGACCACCCCCAGGGCACCGGCAAGCGCGACCAGCACACGCACGACGACCCGCCTCATCGTTGCGTCCCGTTCGGGACCGGCTCGGCATGGTTCAGGCTCACACCCGCAGCGGCCGTGCCGGCGGTCACCGCGACCAGACCGGCGGCACTCGCGAACACGAGCAACGCCCGTCGTATGGCTCGTTTCATGGCCCAAAGTGGAGCAGCGCTTCCGTGGAGGCGACATACGCACTTCTACGTAGGCCACCCACCGTCGGCCGAACGTTTGACGCGCCTCGCCCTCCGCGCCGAGGATGATCCGGTGACCGCGTCCGCAAAACCCACCGTGGCTCTCGTCGGCACCCTCGACACGAAGGGCGCCGAGTACCAGTGGGTGGCCGACCGGCTGCACGAACACGGCGTCGACGTTGTCGTCGTCGACACCGGCGTGGGGACCGGCGGGTCGTTCACTTCCCTTGTCACCGTCACCGCCGAGGCGGTCGCCACGGCCGGGGGCGCGTCGATCGAGCGCCTGCGGTCCGACGACGACCGGGGCGCCGCCGTCGCCGCGATGGGCGAGGGCGCGGCCGCGGTGCTGGGTCGCCTGCATGCCGCCGGCCGCATCGACGGCGTCCTCGCGCTCGGCGGCAGCGGCGGTTCCTCCATCGCCGCCCGCGCCGTGCGGGACCTGCCGGTCGGGCTGCCGAAGCTTCTCGTCTCCACGATGGCCGCCGGCGACGTGTCGCCCTACGTCGGTGCCAGCGACGTGACGATGATGTACAGCGTCGTCGACATCGCCGGCATCAACCAGGTGTCGCGCGCCGTGCTCGGCAACGCGGCCGCCGCCGCGGCCGCGATGGCCGCCGCGCACGCCGCCCGCCGCGAAGCGGGCGCCGAAGGCGAGGAGCGCCCGCTCGTCGCCGCGTCCATGTTCGGGGTGACGACGCCAGCGGTCGACGCCGCTCGCGCCCGTCTCACGGAACTCGGCTACGAGGTGCTCGTGTTCCACGCCACCGGCGCCGGCGGCCGGGCCCTGGAGGCGCTCGCCCGGTCCGGGATGCTCGCCGGGGTCCTGGACCTCACCACCACCGAACTCGCCGACGACCTCGTCGGCGGCGTGCTCACCGCCGGCCCCGACCGGCTCACCGCCGCCGGTGCGGCCGGGATACCGCAGGTGGTGAGCCTCGGCGCCCTCGACATGGTGAATTTCGGACCGCGCGACACGGTGCCCGATCGCTTCGCCGACCGCACCTTCTTCGTCCACAACCCGACGGTGACGCTCATGCGCACCACGGTCGAAGAGAACGCCGAACTCGGCCGGCGGTTGGGCGAAAAGCTCGCCGCCGCAGCGGGTCCGACCGCGCTCGTCGTCCCGCGCAGGGGCGTCTCGGCGCTCGACGCCGACGGCATGCCGTTCCACGACGCGGCCGCCGACGCCGCGCTTGTCGACGCCGCACTCGACGCCGTCGGCGGCAGCCCGGTGACGGTCGTCGACGCGGACGCGCACATCAACGACCCGGATCTGGCGGTACGCGCGGCGGATCTGTTGCACGATCTGATCGAGACCCGGAGGGGACAGTGATGGACCGCGCCACCGCGCTCGGCCGCCTGCGGGCCACCGTCGACGCCGGCCGGCCCGTCATCGGCGCCGGCGCCGGCACCGGGCTGTCCGCGAAGGCCGCCGAGTTCGGCGGCGTCGATCTCATCATCATCTACAACTCCGGGCGCTACCGGATGGCCGGCCGCGGCTCGCTGAGCGGCCTGCTCGCGTACGGCGACGCCAACCAGGTAGTGGTGGAGATGAGCCGCGAGGTGCTGCCGGTGGTGCGCGACACCCCGGTGCTCGCGGGGGTCAACGGCACCGATCCGTTCCGGCTCATGGGCCGGTTCCTCGACGAGCTGGCCGGCATGGGGTTCACCGGCGTGCAGAACTTCCCGACCGTCGGCCTGTTCGACGGCGTCTTCCGCCAGAACCTGGAGGAGACCGGGATGGGGTACGCGCTCGAGGTGGAGATGATCCGCCTGGCCCACGAGCGCGACCTGCTGACCGCGCCGTACGTCTTCGACGTCGGATCGGCGGTTGCCATGGCCGAGGCTGGCGCCGACGTCCTCGTCCCCCATCTCGGGCTGACCACGAGCGGCGCCATCGGGGCGCAGACCGCGGTGACGCTTGCGGAGGCCGCCGAACGCGTGCAGGAGATGCGCGACGCCGCCGTCGCCGTCAACCCTGACGTGCTGGTGCTCTGCCACGGTGGCCCGATCGCCGAGCCGGCCGACGCGGCCTATGTGCTCGCCAACACGACCGGCGTGGTGGGCTTCTTCGGCGCCTCGTCGATGGAGCGGCTCCCCACCGAGCGCGCCATCGCCCAGCAGGCACGGGACTTCAAGGCCATCCCACTGTCCAAAGGAGACACCCGATGAAACTCTCCGGACGCCGCCCGGACGAGGTGCCCACCCGGGTCCTCGACTGGGGCACGATCAAGTGGCTGGTCAGTCCGGACCTGGACCCGGGCGCCGGCCTCACGACCGGCGAGGTCGTCGTGTACCCCGGCCAGGGCCACGCCCCGCACCTGCACCCGGACGACCAGGAGGTCATCTACGTGATCTCCGGGGAGGGCGTGCAGACGGTGGGTGAGGACGCCCCGGCCTTCCCCATCAAGGCCGGCGACGCCGTCTACATCCCGGCCAACACCATGCACTCCACGTTCAACACGACCTGGCAGCCGCTGCGGCTCGTCGTCGTCTACACGCCCGGCGGCGCTTACAAGGCGGTCGACGAGCTGCCCGACGTGCGCATCCTCGAACCCGGCGTGGCGCCCACGTGGAAGCAGGACCGTTGATGGCCGTTCCCGACGAGATCGTCCGCAGCCAGTACGTCAGCCTGACCACGTTCCGCCGCGACGGCACCCCGGTGGCCACCCCCGTCTGGCACGTGGTCGACGGCGACGAGTTGGTCGTCATCTCGGAAGCCGACGCCTGGAAGGTCAAGCGGATCCGCAACAACGACCGGGTCATCGTCACTGTCTGCGACCTCCGGGGGCGGATCAAGCCCGGTGCGGCAACGGCCGAAGGCACCGCCCGGCTGCTCGACGACGCCGGTACCGCCGCCGGGCGGAAGCTGCTGGCCCGCAAGTACCTGATGTCCCGCATCGGCAACGGGTTCGCCCGGTTGCTGCGGCTACGCCGGCCGCCGGTCATCGGCATCGCCGTCACCCTGGCCCCCTGAGCCGGCGGCGATGGCGTCGAGCCTCGCCAGCGAGGCCACCATCGACTCGACGGGCACCACCGGCCACCGGGTACCGACCCGCCGCCGCTCGGGGACGCCGCTCCAGTCGCAGTACGACGTCACGTCGGTCTCGCCCTCGCCCACCGGCGCCAGCGCGTAACCCCACACGTGGCCCCACGGGCTGCGCCCGTTCGCCGCGACCGACCATTCGAGCAGCGCGTCGGGTTCGATGCGGGTCACCGTGTTGCGGACCCGGTAGCGCCCGAGCGGGAGGTCGCCGATCGGCTCGCGGTCCATCTCCATCTCGAAGGCGTCGCCCACCGCGCGCAGCACGACGCCGGTTCCGGCCTCGACGAGCATTCCCGAGCCGTCGATGCGCACGTGCACCGCCGGGTCGGTGATGAGCCGGAAGATGTGACCGGCCGGGGCGGCGACCCGGCGGGTGGCAGCTATCCGTTCAGGGCGTTCAGAGTCCATCGCGCCGAAAGCCTACGCCACAGGAACTCACCCGAGCGATCATCTTGATCGGCAACCCCTCCGCCCGATACGACCTGCGGATCTCAGCCCGGTCCTCCACGGACAACACGGGGGTCCACCACACGGTGCAGCATGCGCGGTTGGACCCGGCCGCGCCGGACAGCGCGTCAACGGCCGCCATGGTCGTGCCTACCGACGCGGTCACGGGAGAACACGCGATAGTGCGCACGAGGCGTCGATCGCCGTAGCGTCGATCATTGTCGTGGCAGCTGCTCGCGGGTCACCCGTACCGCAACGCCGCGCGCGCCGAACGGCGGGCCCACCGGCTGGCCGGCGAGGATCCCGACGAGTGATCCGGTTAGCCTGCTGCTGTGGCCGGGGCTGAACTGGATGAGTTGATCGTCGCGGACGCCGAGGCGCTGCGCGCGTGGTTGATGGCCAACCACGCGACGTCAGCAGGCGTGTGGCTCGCGCTGACCAGGAAGGGCGGCACCGTCACCACACTGACCTGGCAGCAGGCGGTCGACGAGGCGTTGTGCTTCGGCTGGATCGACGGCCAGGCCCGCAAGGGGGATGAGCAGACCTCGTGGATCCGGTTCACCCCGCGCAGGCCGCGCAGTTCCTGGTCACAGCGCAACGTCGCGAACGTGGCCCGGCTGGAGTCGCAAGGGCGGATGATGCCGCCGGGCCGCGCCGCGGTGGAAGCCGCGAAGGCGGACGGGCGGTGGGCGCTCGCCTACGCTCCGCCCTCGGAGGCTGAGGTGCCGGCCGACCTGATGGCCGCCATCGCCGCCGAACCCGCCGCCCGGGCCATGTTCGACCTGCTCACCAGTACCAACCGCTTCGCTCTCATCTACCGGGTGAATTCGGTCAAGCGGGCGGAGACCCGGCAGCGGAAGATCGGCGAGTTGGTGGCCATGCTGGCCCGGCACGAGACGATCTACCCGCAGAAGGCCAGGCCGTCCACACCTTCGTGATCATGTGCGCGCGAACTGTCGGAGGATTTCGTCGGCGAGCCGCTCGGGCTCGTCCAGTGGCAGGAAGGTTCGCCCGCCGGCGATCTCGACGAGAGTCGCGTCGGCGAAGGCGTCCCGGAGGCGGCGCGCGAACTGGATTTTGAAGAACGGGTCGGCGGCGCCCCAGACCAGTCGCACCGGCTTGGGGAAGCGGTCGAGCCGGGTCGAGACGTCGAGCAGGTCTTTCGGGTCGACGCGGCGCAGGAACTCCGCGGTGTTGCGGCGCACCGCCTGGTCGGTCAGCGCCGGGGTGATCCAGCGGCGGGTGAGGGCGGCGTCGAGCGGCCGGCGGGCCAGGCCACCGAAGCCGAGTAGCGAGTGCCGCAGTGCCGTGGGGCGAACCGTGGTCATCATCGCCCGTAGCCCGGCGGGCCGCCGCCCGACCTTGACGATCACACCGAACGGCGGGGGCGGGAACCGGTCGAACGCGTCGCAGTTGGTGAGGACGAGCCGTCCGATCCTGCTGTGGTCGGTATCGATGAGGAACTGGCAGATCGCGCCGCCGGTGTCGTTCCCGACCAGGGTGACGTCGGTGAGCCCCAGCGCGGTGACGAACTCGATGACCAGCCGGGCGACGGCTCTGGGGCCGAGGTCGGTGTCCACCGGCAGCGGGACGCGGTGCGAGCCGAGCGGCAGGTCAGGCGCGTAGCTGCGCACGCCGTGCGCGGCGAGGGCGTCGGCCACGGGGGTCCACAACTCCGCGTTGACGAGCAGACCGTGGACGAAGACGACCGGTGGGACCGGGCTCGCCGCTGGGCCTGCGGCCCGGTACTCGATGCGGCCCTGCGGAATGTCGATGGTCGCCACGGCGCCTCCTCGCGATATGTTCGGAACATGGCGCCACAAACATACGTACTGCCTGTATGAAAGGCAACCGGCGGACCCAGGGCGAACGGTCCGAGGCGACCCGCACCGCGCTCATCAATGCCGCCCGCCCGTTGTTCACCGCGTCCGGCTTCGCCGGCGTCGGCACCGAGGCGATCGTGCGGGCCGCGGGCGTGACCCGCGGCGCGCTGTACCACCAGTTCAGGGACAAGACCGACCTGTTCGCCGCCGTGGCGGAAGCCGTCGAGGCGGACATGACCGCACGCATCGACACGGTCGTCAGCGGCAGCGGCGACAGCGATCCGATCGCGTTGATGAAGCTGGGCGCCGCGACCTGGCTGGACGCCTGCGCCGAGCCCGAGGTCCACCGGATCCTGTTGATCGAGGCCCCCGCCGTGCTCGGCTGGGAACGCTGGCGGGACATCGGCCTGCGCTACGGGCTGGGGCTCGTCCAGAGCCTGGTCGAGTACGCCATCTCGGTCGGCCGGATCGCCGCCCAACCGGCCGAGCCACTCGCACACGTTCTGATCGGAGCCCTGGACGAGGCGGCCCTGTACCTGGCCCGCGCCGACGATCCGGCCCGGGCCCGGTCCGAGGTCGGCGCGGTCATGGAGCGCCTCATCCAGTCCCTCGCGCACGGCGCCGACGCCGGCACCGGGGACGCGTGACTACGGCCAGTCGATCCGCGCCCTACAGGGTCCCGCCGTCCGGGACCGTCGTGGGGTCGCCGGGCAACCGCCCCGTTCCCGTCAACGGCTTGCCGCCGTTCGCGGCGGCGCCCGCGGCGCCGGGCTGCCCGCCGAGCCGGACGATCATCGCGTCCGCGTCGCGGGTCAGCGCCGCCCGCACCTCCGGATCGGTGACCAGCGCCGGGTCGGCGACCAGTTCCTTGTAGGCGCCGAGCAGCCGGATCGCGCGTGCGTCGTTGCCGCCGGCCTCGGCCTGCCGGATCGCGGTGAGCCGGTTCGACAGCTGCCGGTGCGCCTGCGCCGACAGGCGGCCGGTCGCCTTGAACCGGTCGTGCAGGTTCTGCATGTCCCGCAACGAGGTGGTGACGAAGAACCGCACGTTCGACGTGGTCTGGTTGCCCGCCTGGTCGGTGGCAGTCACGACGAGCTCGTGCATGCCGAGGTTCAGCTCGTACATGGCCTGCAATGTGTTGTTCTGGTATGCCCGGCCGTCGAGCGTTCCGACCACCGACTTGACTCCCGACGCCGGGTCGACCGCCTGGAACGTGACGCGCACGTCCTGGCTGTCGCCGTAGAGCTGGCCGTCGGCGATCCCACCGACCAGCAGGATGGGCTTGGTGGCGTCGATGGTGAGCACCGCGGACTTGACGGTCTCCACGTTGCCGGCGTTGTCCGTGGCCCGGTACAGCAGTTCGTGCTCGCCGTCCCCGGTTACGTCCACCGGCTGGGTGTACGGGGTCCACGGGCCGCCGTCGAGCGCGTACTCGACCGACGCGACGCCGGATGCGGGATCGGCCGCCGCCAGCGTGACCGGAACGGTTCCGGCGTGCCAGCCGTCGTCGTTCGCCGGTGCGAACGTCGCGGTGGTCACCGGCGCCGTCGCGTCGACCTTCACGGCGACGGCCTTTGCCGCCTCGACGTTGCCCACGCCGTCCACCGAGCGGAACCGCACCTCGTGCGTGCCGTCGCCGGCGACGGTCACCGGCTCGGTGTAGGCGGTCCACGCCGTGGCCGCGTCGATCTGGTACTCGGTGCGGGCCACGCCGCTGCCGCCGGAGTTGTCGGTGGCGGTCAGCGTGACGGTCGCGGCGGCGGTGAACCAGCCGTTGGTCGCCGGCCCGGTGACGTCCGCGGCGGTCACGGGAGCGACCGTGTCGGTCGACCCGGCCGGGGTGAGGCGGAAGTAGTCGAACGAGACGGGCTTCGACGCCTGCTGGGCGGCACCGAGGCTGAACAGCCCCACCTTCGGTGTGGCGCCCGCGGCGGCGTTCGTCAGCGGTTCGAGCGACGTCCAGTCGGTGCCGTTCGCCGAGTACGAGGCCGTGTAGGTGTCGCCGGACCGGGCCAGCCGCAGGTGCCACACCGCCGAGGTGAGGTTGGCGATTCCCGGCTGCGGGTTCTGTACCACCCCGCCGATCTCGCTGCGGAACTCGATGCGCCTGCTGACCGCCGCTCCGGCGGTGTTGTCGACGACGAAGTCGAGCTTGAGGTAGTTGTCGTCGTCGGCGTAGACGAGCAGGCCGCCCTGCTGGTACTGCTCGGTGAACGCGCTGCCGTCGACCCTCGTCTGCAGGGTCCAGTCGCCGGTCGGCGCCGTCTGCAGGATGAAGTTCGCCGGTCCGGTGTTGCCGGTGCCGTAGATGTCGCCGTTGGGCACGTCGATCCGCAACTCGCCGCCGTCGATCCGGTACGCCGCCGGGTCCTCCCGGGTGACCGCGTTCCATCGGCACTTGTCCAATGTGGACGCCGTGAACTCGTCGGACGGGTCGACCGGGCCGGCCGGCTCGTCCGGTGCGATCTGGAACCAGTCGAAGCTCGCGTCGATGACCGGCGCAGTCGTGCCGCCCTGCAGCGCGAACAGGCCCACCTTCGGATCGGTCATGCCGGCCAGCGCCGCCGACCGGCCGACCGGAGTGAACGTCTGGCCGTCGGTCGAGAACGCGGCGGTCAGGTTCGCCCCGTCGCTCGTGAGCCGCAGGTAGATCGAGGCGCCGGCCGGCGCGGCGGCGCTGTCGGCCGACTCGTTGCGAGGCGTGCCGGCGGTCTCCCGGACGAACTCCACCCGCGGCCCACCGGAGTACAGCAGGTCCAGCTTCGCGTAGTTCTCGTCGTCGCCGTAGACGATCAGGCCGGCCTGCTGGTAGTTCGCCGCCGCCGCCAGCGTCACCCGGGTCGTGGCCTGCCACTGCCCGGCCGGTGCCGGCTGGAGCACGATGTTCGTCGCGTCGTTGCGGCTGCCGTACAGGTCGCCGACCGCCGTCGGCAGCACCAGCGCGCCGTCGCGGACCGCGTACGTCTGGCTCTCGCGGACCACGGTGGACCACCGCGTCCGGTCGAGCGCGCTGGCGGTGAAGTCGTCCGAGCGCGCCCCGAAGCACGATGTGGTGGGCGCGGTCACGGTCACCCGGGCGGTGGCGTACCCCTTGGCGCCGCGGCTGTCGGTGGCGGTAAGCGTGGCCGTGAACGTGCCCGGCGTGGTGTACGTGTGCGCCGTGGTGAGGCTGTCCGCCGTCGCGCCGTCACCGAAGTCCCAGACGTAGGTCAGCGGTGTGTCGCCGTCCGGGTCGGTGGCGGTGCCGGTGAACTGCACGGCCACCGGCGCGGTGCCGTGCAGCGGCGACGCCGAGACGACGACCTGCGGCCGCGCGTTCACCGACACGCCCCGGCCGAGGAAGTCGATCCAGTTGACGTTGAACAGGCTGCCGGTTCCGGTCGAGCCCTCGGGGTTGCGCGCGATGAGGAACAGCGGCCCGCCCGCCGCGCCCGGTGCGAGGTCCACCGTCACGTCCGTATAGGTCTGCCAGTCCCCGGTGCCCGCAATGGTGGCCGTGGCCAGCAGCGGTCCCGCGGTCGATCCGGTCCGCACCTCGATCCGACCGCCGGCGCTCCCGGACGCTGCGCGGAACCGCAGCTGGTCGATGCCGAAGAGATCGGCCGGGGCGACCGACCACCAGTCGCCGTCCTCGATGAACCCGATGTTCTGGAAGCCGCCCGCGACGTCACCGGTGGTCTCCCGCTGCACGCCCGGTGTGCCGCCGCCGGCGCCGTCGAGCGTGCGGCCGGTCGCGGCGAAGTACTCGGCCTGCTTGCGCTTGGGCTGCAGCTGCTCGGTGGCCCGGCCGGTCAGCGGGTTCGCGCCGCCGGAGCCGCCGTTGTCGGTGTAGGTCGCCTCGATGACCGCGAACACGTTGGCGTCGGCACCGTGGCCGTCGCCGAGCGAGGTCTGCACCGTGCCGCTGCAGCCGGTGTAGGACTGGATCGGGTGCCCGTGCCCGTCGTGGCCGAGGAAGTACTGCAGGGTGACGCGGGAGCAGTCGATCTGGCCGTCCTCCGGGTCGGTCACCCGCACGGTGTAGTTGACCTGGTCGCCCCAGTCGAAGAAGCCGCCGTCCGGCGGGATCTCGATGACGACCGTCGGCTCGGTGTTCCCGACCGTGACCGGCACGTTGGCCACGGCGGTGCGCCCGGCCGCGTTGGCCACGGTGAGCTGGGCGGTGTAGTTGCCCGTGGCGGTGTACGTGTGCTGCGGGTTCGGCAGCGTGGAGGTGCCGCCATCGCCGAACGTCCAGGCGTAGGTCAGGGTGCCGCCGTCCGGGTCACGCGACCCTTCACTGGTGAACTGGACGTCGAGCGGTGCCTGTCCGGACGTCGGGGTGCCGGCCGCCACCGCGATCGGGGCCCGCTCGCCGGCGATGTAGTCGATCCGGTAGACGCCGGAGTCGTCGTTGTTGCCGCCGAACCCGGTGCCCCACTCGATCATGTACAGCGCGCCGTCCGGCCCGAACTCGAAGTCCATCGGCCGCAGGAACGACATCCCGGCGAGCAGCTGGTTGATGTCCACAAGGGACGTTCCGGAGTCGTCGACCTGGAACGCGTACATCTTGTTCTGGTTCCACTCGCCGAACGTGGCCTTGCCGTCGTAGTAGGCGGGCCACTCGCGATCGGTCCCGGGAATGTTCAGGTACCGGTAGACGGGCCCGCCCATCGGCGCGCCGCCGCCGCCGATCTCGGGGAACAACGGGTTGCCGCTGTAGTCGTAGTCCACAGTGGCCGGTACCGCCGGCGGAAGGTTCTGCAGGCCCGTGTTGTTGGGCGAGTTGTTCACCGGGGCGGCGCAGTTGAACTTCGGACCGCTCGGCCCCGACGGGAACGTGAAGTCGTTGTACGCGTAGTTGTTGCCGTGACAGTACGGCCACCCGAAGTTTCCGGGTGCACCGATCGCGTTCCACTCGACCGTGCCCTCCGGGCCGCGGTTCGGGTCGGCGGCCGGCGCGTCCGGGCCGTAGTCGGCGACGTACAGGGTGCTGGTCTGCTTGTCGTATCCGATGCGGAACGGGTTTCGAAAGCCCATACCGTAGATCTCGGGCCGGGTCTGCGCGGTACCGACGGGGAAGAGGTTGCCGTCCGGCACCGTGTACGTGCCGTCGTCCTCCGGGTGGATCCGGAGCACCTTGCCCCGCAGGTCGTTCGTGTTGCCGGCGGTGCGCTGCGAGTCGTAGTCCTGCCGGCCCGGGCGTTCGTCGATCGGGTTGAACGAGTTCGACTCGAACGGGTTGGTGTTGTCGCCGGTGGACAGGTACAGGTTGCCGTCCGCGTCGAACACCATGCTGCCGCCGGCGTGGCAGCAGGTGTTGCGCTGGGTGTCCACCTGCAGCAGTGCCTTCTCGCTGGCCGGGTCGACGGTGTCACCGGTGACGCTGAACCGGGCCAACCGGTTACGGGGCACGCCGTCGTTCGGGGAGTAGTACAGGTAGACCCACTTGTTGGTGGCGAAGTCCGGGTCCAGCCTGATGCCGAGCAGCCCGTCCTCGTTGCCGGTGAACACGTCGAGGTCGATCGCGGTGGTGGTGAGCCCGGTGTCCGGCTTGATGATCTGCACCCGGCCGTCGCGTTCGATGTAGAAGACCCGCCCGTCCGGGGCGATGTCCAGTTCCATCGGGTTGCTGGTGTTGCTGTCCAGCGTCACCTTCTCGAAGCTGGCGGTCAGTGACGCCGCGCAGTCGGCCTTGACCGCGCCCGCCGCGGTGCGGATCCCGCCGAGCAGGTGCTGGCGGAACTGCGGGTCGGAGTAGGACTCGATGGTGTGGCCGCCGCCCGTGTACCAGGCCCGGCCGCCGTCATAGTCGTGGCACCAGGCGGTGGGATGGTCGTGGCCCATCGCGTCGGCGCCCGGTGCGTAACTGGTCTCATCGAGCGACGCGAGCACGTGAACGGCGCTTCGCGGGTTGGTCTGGAAGTTGTACCACTCGTCGAACCGCGACCACCTCGCGGGAAGCTCCGACGTGGACGGGTGTGCGGGGTCCTCGACCTTGACCGTCGCCTGCTGGTTGGCCGGGTGCGACTTGAAGTACGCGCCCACGAGCCTGCCGTACCACGGCCAGTCGTACTCGGTGTCGGACGCCGCGTGGACGCCGACGTAGCCGCCACCGGCCCGGACGTAGCGCTCGAACGCGGCCTGCTGGTCGGCGTCGAGCACGTCGCCGGTGGTTGACAGCCAGATCACGGCCGCGTACCGGGCCAGGTTCACGTCGGTGAACGCGGCCGCGTCCTCGGTGGTGGTCACCGAGAACCCGTTGGCCGCACCCAGTTCCTGGATCGCGGCGATTCCCGCCGGTATCGAGTCGTGCCGGAACGCGGCCGTCTTCGAGAACACGAGCACGGAGAAGGGTTCCGCCGCGGCCGGCGCGGCCGGCGCGGCCGGCGCGGCCGGCGCGGCCGGCGCGGCCGGAGCCCCGGACGCGGGCGCCGGAGCGAGGCCCGCCACGCCGAACGATCCGACCACCATGAGTGCGGCGGCCAGCATGGAACGGAGCATCCGGGTGCGGGGCGTTCGGCGAACTCTGGACACGAAGTCTCCTTCGGGATGTCGATCCACCAGGCCCATTCGCCGAGCACCGGAATGCGAGTCCCACGGTGCGGGACGACAGCGCCAACCGGTGGAACCGGTAGGCAGTGATGAGCGTAAATGACGACGCGCTTCGATGAAGGTAACGGTCCGGTAACGGATCGCAAGCGGTTCCGCACCGAAGTTTCATCCAGCGGATGCGTCAGACCGCTCACCGCCGCGGATCAACCGTTGGTCGATTGACTGTGATCAATCACTTCAGGTCGTCCGGCGGCGATCGTTAACTGTGCCCACTCTTCCTCGCGGCCCGGACCTCGGGCGTTCTGCGCCAACCCCCAAGGAGCCAGCATGGTGACCCGCCGTACCCTCCTCGCCGGCAGCGCCGCCGCGAGCGCGTCCGCGACCGCGACGCTGGCCTGGGGCTCATCCGCCGCGGCCAATGGACATGCCGGCATTGACCTCGTATGGGCGTCGATGGCCAACTGGCTGCTGCGCGTCGGCGGCGTGGAGATCCTCATGGACGGCTACTTCACCCGGCTGCCCGAGAGCCTGTTCCGCCAGGGCCCCACCGGCCCACTCGACCTCACCACCCACCCCGTGACGCCGGACGTCGAGATGGTCCGGTACGTACACGCCCGGCTCGGCTCGTACCGCGACCTCGACTACGTCCTCACCGGACACAGTCACTTCGACCACTCACTCGACTCGACGGTGTGGATGGATCTCACCCGAGCCAGGCTGATCGGCCCCCGCACCACGGCGTACCAGGCCATCGCCTGGGGCACGCCGGCCCGCCGGTGCTCCATTGTGGAGGGTGGCGAGACGTTGCGGCTGGGCAGCGCCCGGGTCCAGGTCATCCGCTGGAATCACAGCGGCAACCCCGGTGCCCTGCAACACGACCCGATCGAGCTCAATGCCGTACCGGTCCCCGATCCCGAGACCGGTGGCCTGCGCGCCGGCGTCGCCGAGGACTTCCCGACCGGCGGCGGCGGGCGGGCGTACCTGTTCACCGTGCAATGTGGTCGACGCGAGGTGTCGCTGCTGTGGATGAACAGCGGCAGCGCGGTCGATCTCGACGTGCCGATCGTGGTGGACGGCAAGGATCATGGCGCACCGTCCGCCAACCTGGCCGCGGCGCTGCGGCGCGCCCGCATCGACCGCGTCGATCTCGCCGTCATGCCCGCCTCGGTGGAGCACCTCGACCGGGTCCTCACCATCGCGCGGCCCCGAGCGGTGATCCCCCATCACTGGGACGGGCTGTATCAACCGTTCCTGTCCGGGATGCCGTTCCGTTTCGCCGACCCGGCGTACCAGGCGACCGTGGCGGCACACGACGCGGAGATGATCGTGCCGGACCAGTTCCTCGACGCGTGGCGGTTGGACACGCGCGGGTTGCGGCCGACTCCCAACGACGCCATGCGCGACCGCTTCGACTTCCCGGACCCGCCCGCGGCGGCGGTCGCCGCCCGGACCGCCGTGAGCTGCTGCGGCGACTAGAACCGCAACGGCACACTTCGGCGGCCGCGCCCGATGATGCCTACCTGCGTCGGCGGCGTTGGGTCAGGTTCCGACCGGGCCGTACGTATCGTATTGAATGTAGTAGTTGTAGCTGGTAGCGGCCTTGCGGTGCTGGCCGCCGCCGGGAGCCGGGCACCGGCTCAATGCCAGCCCCGGCTCGTAGAACAAGCTCGCGCACTTGTCGCAGTAGCGCCACAGACTTTGGCGGTAGATGGGCGTGTCGTCGCTGTCGTGCCACAGGTAGTAGTTGTGGCTGCCGGTGTGGTCGTGCTGGTTGCCGGCCGGGCAGTATCCGAGCACTCCCTGGCCGTTGTACGCCAGACTCTGGCACTTCTTGCAGTGCTTCCAGTCCGGCTGTTGGATGGCGGGTTGGTCCGGCCCCTGTCCGTCCGGCGAGTAGCGCAGGAAGTACCAGAGGCTGCCGGACTGGGTGTGGTGGCCCCCGTTGGCAGTCTTGTTCGGGCACTTGCTCACCGCCTGGGCATCACCCCACGCCAGACCCTGGCAGTTCTTGCAGTGGCGCCACGGACCCTGGATCGTGATGGTCTGGATTCCCACCCCCGTCGCGGCCGCACCGGGCTGTGCCGTCACACCCAACGTGGCGACGCTGATTCCGCTGGCGATTCCTGCCCGCAGCAGCGTCCGCCGGTCCATCGTGTTGCCCACGAGCCCCCCTTGGAAGTCACCGACATCGATCACTGGAGGCTCGCATGATTCCGGCACGGTGTCCAGTGCCAGTCCGAATGACGAATGGTCTGTCCATCATGGACGTTGTGGTCCCACAACGCCATCTCCAGGGCGTCCAGCGGCAGGTCGGTGCGTGGGTGGTCGGCGGTCTGCCAGCCGATGATCCGCCGCGAGCCGATGCGCGAGACCTGAACGATCGCGCGGCTCGATCGGATGCACCCGATGCGGCACGGCCCAAGCACCAGCTCTCGGATCTCTGTGACGGTGGGTCGCGACGGACCAGCGGCGTGCGCGTGCGTCCGGAGCAGGCTCGAACCACGTGCGGGTGGACCACGGGCCGCCCTCACCGGCTTCTGTTCCGATGTCCGGATACCGGTCCAGCCAGCGATGAGAGTTACGGTCAGCCACCTGGCCCGCCACGAACATGAGCGCAGACCGACTGGCTCAACGCACCGGTCGGCGTACATCAGATGCGTCTGCCCGGTCTGTTTCTGGGAGGACGACGGCGACGACCTGGACAGGTCGGTGGGGGTGAGAGCGGGGCTGACAGGCTGTGTTGGTCAGCGTTACATTTGGCCGTGCGACGCGAGACCGTGTTCCTGCGCACCGGGTGGATCTGCCTGCTTGTCGTCGGGGCCGGGATTCTGATCTTCGGCCTGGTTGCCACGCTGGCACCGACATCCCGCGACCCGTTGCTCATGCGAGCTGACGGGCTTGCCTCGACCGGCCTGGGGTTGTTCGGCGTGCTGATGGCAGCCTTTCCGTTTCGACGTCGCGAACGGTGGGCATGGTATGCGTTCTGGGTTTTATCCGGTCTTCTGGTCCGTGCACCTGGTCGACCGGTTACCGCCCGGCACCGACCACGTCCACCAAGTCGTGTTCCTTGTTCTGTCACTCGCGGCGCTGCTCGTGACCATCGGCCAGTTCTTCCCCGGCCGCGACCGTCGCACGACGATGCCACCGTCGGCTGACGCCGCCGGTCGCCGGCCATGAACGGCGATCGGCGCGACGCGAGTTGCGACGTCATGCTTCGTAGGCAACCGAGTGCTTGACGTCCATGGTTCAGCGATGGGATCCCCAAATCGCCATGATTGATATGCACATCGGCACAACCGGGCCCGAGCTTTCAGATCTCCGCGACGGTAGGTAGCGGCCCGGTCTGCGGCAAATCCGCACGCGGCATCGGCCGGATCGGCGCCGGCCGGTAGCGCGGCATCGGTCAGCAACGGCACGGTCCACCATGTGGCTCCGGGCACCCGGACCGCCTCGGCTATCTGGTTCGGTGACCGGGTCCGCTGAGCGGGGCTTCGGCCTGATCAGCACGTCGGATTACGGGTCGTAACAGTCCAGGCCGTACACGCCGGCCCGTTCGGGCAGAGCCGCGGTCTGCTCCCACCGGTGGGGCAGCGTCACCATGACGTACCGATCCGCCAGATCGCTACGCCCCCACGGCCGGCGACGGCCCAGATCGTGATGCCACGGCGCGACCATGTCGGCAAGCTGTGGCCAGGCCGATCGCTCCCTCGGGCACATCCGGCGTTTTGTCGCCGATCCGGGCTGTTCGTCCGAGATTCCGCTGCCCGGCCGGCGAGCACAATCAAGTCGTGCAGGTGCGGGTGCTGGGTCCGCTCCAGATCAGCGTGGACGGCCGGGTGTGGTCCCCGGGCGGCCCTAAGGAGCGTCGCCTGCTGGCCGTCCTGGTACTGCACATCGGCGAGGTCGTCTCGGTGGATGCCCTGGCTGAGGCGTTGTGGGATGGTGCGCCGCCGCGCAGTGCGGTGAAGTCCGTGCAGGTCTATGTGACCCGGTTGCGTGCGGCGCTTGGAGCGGGCGAGGCTGGTGCGGGTGCCCTCCGTACCGTGGGGCGGGGCTACCGGCTGGCTGTCGATCGCGATGCTGTCGACGCCTACGCATTCCTGGCACTGATCCACCAGGCCCGCCGGGAGTTGGACGGCGGCTCGCCCGAGGACGCCGAACGGCACCTCGACGATGCGTTTGCGCTGTGGCGGGGCGAGCCGTACGACGAGTTCGCCGACAGCGGCACGTTCGTGGCCGAGGCACGCCGGTTGACGGAAACACGGCTGGCCGGTATGGAGGTTCGCCTGGCGGCCCGACTGGCGTTGGGCCGCAACGCCGAGGTGGTCGCCGACGCCCAGGCGTTGTGCGCCGCCAACCCGCTCCATGAACAGTTCTGGATCCACCTGGCGACTGCCCTGTACCGGTGCGACCGCCAGGCCGATGCGCTCGCCGCCGTGCGTGAGGTCCGCACATTGCTGGCCGAGGAGATCGGAGCCGATCCCGGCCCCGAGCTTGTGGCCCTGGAGCAGCGACTGCTCCGCCATGATCCGACGCTGACCGGACCGGCACGTCCGGGCGCGGCAGCGTCGTTGCCGGTGGAGCTGGATCCGGCCGGCCGGGCGTTCTTCGGCCGGGCCGAGGAACTCGCGTGGCTGCACGCGGCGTGGAGCGACGTCGCCCGGAGTGGCCGGAGCCGGCTGCTCGTTGTTGCCGGCCCCGCCGGCAGCGGCCGGACCAGGCTCATGGCGCAGTTCGCCGCCCGACTCCATGCCCTGGGCATCGGTGTGCACTACGGACGGCTGGGACCGGGGCTGGCGGTCTTCGACGACGTCGAAGCCGGCGACGAACCACCGGTATGGCAGTTCGCCGCAGGACAGCCAGAGCGGCTGCTGTGTGTCGTGACCTACGATCCGGCTGACGCTGCACCCGCGCTGCGTCGGACGCTGCTCACCGCGGCATCCGAGGAGCGCGCACTGGAGCCGTTGGGCCGCGCCGACATCGCGCGAATCGTGGAGCGGGTGGCCGGAACGGCCGCCCCCGCGGAGATCGACACCCTCGTCGACGCTGCGAACGGCTGGCCCGGTCGCGCCGAACGCCTGACAGCGCAGTTGCTCGCGGAACGCTCGCAGCAGCGGGTGCTCGCCGCGGTCGATCAGGCACACCCGGCGAGCCGGACGTTGGCGAAGGCCCGTGAGGAGGTCGCGTCCGGAATCCGCGACCTGACCCGGGCGCGGGCGATGCACACCGACATGGCCGCCGGCGCGGATCGGATCGCCTGTCCGTACAAAGGGCTGGCCCGCTACGAACAGAGCGACGCCGCGCTGTTCCACGGCCGGGACGACCTCGTGGCGCGACTGTGCGCACGTCTGGTCGACACCCCGATGCTGGCCGTCGTCGGCCCATCCGGTGCGGGCAAGTCGTCGCTGGTCCGGGCCGGGCTGCTGCCGGCCCTCGCCACCGGCGTACTGCCCGCCCTCGTCGACGCCCGACAGCATCTGCTGGCGCCCGGTGTCCGGCCGCCGGACCTCGATGGACCCGCCATCGTCGTCATCGACCAGTTCGAAGAGATCTTCGCCGCCATCACCGACGACACCACCCGGGACGGCTACCTCGACGAGCTCACAGCGCTCGCGTCGCGGCCGGACACCCGAACCGTGATCGCGCTGCGCGGTGACTTCATGGACGCGTGCGCCGCGCACCCCCGCCTGGCCGGACTGCTCGGCGACGGAACGGTCCTGATCGGGCCGATGCGCCCCGAGGAGATCGCGCGGGCCGTCGAGCTGCCTGCCCGGCACGTGGGCCTGCACTGCGAACCGGGCCTGGTCGACGCGATCGTGTCCGACATGCAGGGTGCGCCGGCCGCGTTGCCGCTGATGTCCACAGCGCTGGTGCAGGTGTGGCAGCACCGCACCGGCAGCACGCTTGCGGCGGCGGCCTACCACCGCGCCGGCGGGGTGTCGGGTGCGCTGACCCGGCTGGCCGAGGCGGCCTACGGCCGGCTCGACGAGCCGGCGCAGGCGGCGGCGCGACGTATCCTGCTACGGCTGGCCGACTCCGGCGAGGGCGGTGCACTCGTGCGCCGCCGGGTACCGCGCCGGGAACTCGGCGACGACCCTGCAACCAGCACCGCCCTGACCGAGCTGGTGAACCGGCGCTTGCTCACCGCCGGTGACACCGGCGTCGAGGTCACCCACGAGGCGCTCCTCACGCACTGGCCGCGGCTGGCCAGCTGGCTCGCCGACGACGAGCACGGCCGCGAACTGCGCCGCCACCTGGCGCCGGCAGCGGCGGAGTGGCACGCCACCGGCCGGCCCGACACCGAGCTGTACCGGGGCGCCCGCCTCGCCAGCGCACTGGACTGGGTCGGTGACGACCTCGGCGAGTTGACCGACGCCGAACGGGCCTTCCTGACCGCCAGCCGCGACCACGCCGACCGCGAACTTGCCGAGGAGACCGCCCGAGCCGACCGGCAGACCCGGGCGCGGCGCCGGCTGCTCGCCGCGCTCGCCGCAGCGATCAGCCTGCTCCTCATCGCCACCGCAGCCACCTGGATTGCCGTCAACCGCCAGCAGGCCGCATCCGCCGCCAGCCGCGAGTCGCAGGCGCACCGGCTCGGCGCCCTGGCACTGGTCACCGCCGACCTCGACCGGTCACTCCTCCTGGCTGTCCAGGCCGTACGCACCCACGACGACTGGGAGACCCGCGGCGACCTGCTGGCGATCCTCAGCCACAGCGGGCAGGCGCTGCGGCAGGCACGCGGCGTTGACGATCCGCAGAAAACGATCGACCACGTGGCGCTGACCACCGACGGCTCGACACTGATCGCTACGCAGGGCGACAGCGGCGGCCGCGTGCTCACCTGGAACACCGCGTCGCTGGCCTCGACGACCGGCACGCCGACGCCGGTCGACGCGTCGGATCTGATCGGAATGCGCACCGAGTCGATCACGCCGGGACCCGATCCGTCCTTTGTCTACATCACCGTCACCGTGAACTACATAACCCAGGAGCAGGCAGTCTTCTACTGGGATGCCCGATCCAAGCAGAAGCTCGCACAATATCTGCTACCAGAAGGCATTGAGGGGTCGGTCCGGCGGGTCGCTGAGTCGGCCGATCGCAGTGTATTGGCCGTGCCGACGATGGGTCCCCTGCTGCTCTTCGACCGGGCCACCCGGGCCGTACGCGCACAAGTCGATCTGCCCGGAACCGCGGGCGACATCTGGCCGGTCGGGTCGCTGCTGATGACTGCGATCGGCGACAGCCCGACCGTCGTGTTCGTCGACCCGGCGGCGGGAAAAGTCGTGAACCGGATGGCATTGCCGTTCGCCGGCAAAGTTGTCCCCCGTCCTTCCGGCAGGGAGCTGGCGGTCTTCTCACAGAGTCGGGTCGCCCTGGTCGGCATCCCGGACGGGCAGGTGATCCGGGAGTTCAGCACCGCCACCCGGGCCGCCGCGGCGGCGGCGTTCTCCCGCGACGGCGCCCTGCTGGCTGTTGGTGGTGAGGATCAGCTCATCGACGTGTGGGACGTCGACAGCGGCGACCTGCGAGACACCCTGCGCGGACACGCCGGGCCGGTGCACGGCCTGGCCTTCTCCCCCGACGCGCATACCCTCTACAGCGCGAGCCGGGACAACAGCGTGATCGCCTGGGACGTCGCCGGTGCCGATTCGTTTGCACGTCGCACCCGGACGCCGATCCTGCCCGCTCCCACTGCCACGGAGCCAGGTCTCGTTAATGTGGCGATGCCAACGGTGGCCTGGTCTGGCGATCGTCGCCGGGTGCATCTCATCGCCAGCATCGGCGACGAGAGGGCACTGATCGATGTCGACTCCGGCCGGTCGATCGGCTCCCGTTCCCCCTTCACGGCCGGCCTGGCATGGGCCGGAGGCTCGCCGGTCTTTGATCTCGACCGTCAGGTCGCATTCGGCGCGACCGTGCAGGGCAGTGCGGTGCGCTTCGACATGGTCACCGGCGCGGTCATCTCGTCCCCACCGCTCGATCCGGCACCGCTGCCCGGCTCCGTTGCCGTGTCCGGCGACGGCAGCGTCCTGACGGTCGAGACCGTGCGGGCGGACGCCGATGGCAACCCGCATTCGGTGGACATCACCGTGCGTGATCCGGTAACGCTGGCTGTGCGCCATCACCTACCGGCGCCGGAAGGTTGGGTCTGGTGGAGCTGGCTCAACCAGGACGGCTCCCTGCTGGTCACCACGCACGACCTCGACAATCACGTGGAGCTGTGGGACACCCGCACCGGGGACCTGCGCTGGCGGGTCGATATCGGACAAGTCAATGGCCAGGCGTTCGCCCTGTCACCCAACGGGCGGACGCTTGTCATCGGCACCTTTGGCGGCGCGGTGGTACTGCTGGACTTCGCCACCGGTCGGGTGCTGGCCCAGCACACCCTACGGCGGTCCGCGCGAATCGGGTCGGTGGATTTTTCCCCCGACGGTGGCGTGATCGCGGTGGGTGGCGACGACAGCCAGGTGCACCTGCTCACGGGTGACACTCTGCACGAGATCGGTCAGCTGCCGATCGGCATCGGAGTGAACTGGGTATTCGCCGCCTACGCCGCCGACGGCTCGACGCTGTCCGCCGTGGACGAACGCGGGCGCATCGTTCGCTGGGATCCGCGGCCGCTGTCGTGGATCCGCCGCGCCTGCGCCGTCGCCGCCCGGGACCTCACCGCATCCGAATGGAACACCTATCTCCCCGGCACGCCCTACCGACGTACCTGTACCACGGGTTGACGGAGCCCCGGCGGGCCACCGGGCGGTGCGGCACTCAGCCCAGTTGCTGCCCGAACGCAGCTCAACCGCAGCCGGTCGGTCGCCTCATCGGGGTGTCAGCGGCGAAAGTCGCCGTGACACACCGAGGGAGCTCCTCATGTTCGCCGCCATGGCCCGTCGTCCCATCGTCCTCGTCGTCACACTGCTGTTGGCCTTGATCGCCGGGGCGGTCGCGACCTCAGTGCTGAACAGACCCGAACCGGCGCCGGCATACGTCGACCAGACCGTCGAGACCGGAGGTGGCGGCCGGTTCATGTACAACTGATCTCGACAGTCGACCCGGTGGGCCCGGTCCGGGCCCACCGGCGGCACATACGAGCCGCTCATCGGCCAAGGTCAAACGGTGCATCCGCGGCCCCACACGCCTCGAAGATGCGCAACCCGAGCAGGCCGAGGAGCGCGACCAGGGCAAAGCCGTTCGGATGGGCCGACAGGCGGGCCGTGGTGATCGGCGCTTCGAACTGCAGATGACCGCGGCCCAGGATCGCGTCCGGGTCTGACCCATTGGATCCGCGCATGTGATCAAGGCTGACACGGTTCGTCAGTCCATCGTTTCGCGGCCCGAATCCGATCGGTTGCAGTCGCTGTCCGCTGTTTACTGACCGGATGCAGGTGAAGCGTCCGGGCGACGCGCAAGTGGATGGCGCGCGACCGGTCGGACGGGTCGCTCGTCGGGCGCGGTGGCTTCACTCGCGTCGACCTCGACGGCGAGACGCTCGAGCTCGCCTCATACGATGCCGATCGAGGTCGTCTTCGAGACCCACGAGTTGAGCGGGGACAACGAGCGTGGCATCGCCACAGGCGAGCTGCCCGGTCGCCTCAGCGCTGTCGGCCGCTGCGACGCGGCGGAGATCGGTCGGTGGCGACCCGGTCGGTGGCGACGCGGAGACGGGCATCACCGCGGTGTTCACCTCGGACCAGCGCCGCGCCGCCGAGACGGCGCGGACCACCCCGGCCACCAGATGTCGCGCATCCGCAGCGGGCCGCGCCCGGGCTCGGCCCGGCTGCGGACGGCGCAGGATCATCTCGACGGGGTGAGGCGCCGATGTGCCCGCGGAGGTTCTCCTGTGACGGAGGACTTACGACGGCACGTGCGGCTCTGCAGTTCGAAGGAGTCGCTACCCGCCGCGATGGCACGCGCAATGGAGTTGAGGTGACGTGGGCCGCAACACAAGCTCGGCTGATCCGCCGGTGCCGCCACCGAGCAGGTCCTACTGCCCGGCGTCGACCGTTGATGGGGCCATCGGGATGGATGCGGACGCCGCGAGGTTGTCCGCTGGTGGTGATGGCCCGGGAGGCCGTCCACCCGTCCCGACAGCGGCGCAAGAGGCATGGCCGGCTGAAGGTCGTCAGTCACCTGCAGAGTCAGTGCCCTACGAGCCACTCAGCGAGATGGACGTCAAGCTGCCGAAGCGCCAGAGGGGCCGGCAACTACAGGGAACCGGCCATCCCGCCGGCAGCAGCGGACAGGAGAACACGATGAGCATCGCCGAGCAGCCCGCAGCCGGAGGGAAGTTGACATGACCGTGAGCGAGCGCGTCTCCGCCAAGGAGGCGTGGCACACCCTGACGGCGGCCGATGCGGCCGCCCACCTCGGCGTGCAGCCCGACCAGGGATTGAGCACACAGGACGTGGAGCAACGGCTTGCCACGTACGGGCCGAACCAGCTGCCGACCGAGCCACCGCCCAGCCGCTGGACTGTCGCGCGCGGTCAGGCGTCGAACCCGATGAACATCATGCTGATGATCGTCGCGGTGGCCAGCTTCGCCATCGGTCAGGTGCCGACCGGCCTCGTGGTCACCGGCCTGGTCCTCTTCAACATCATCATGGGCACCAGCCAGGAGATGAAGGCCCGGGCCAGCGTCGAGGCGCTGGCCGACTTGCAGGTCCCTCATGCCCGGGTGCGTCGCTCAGGGACGGTCGAGCAGGTGGACTCGACGCGACTGGTGCCGGGCGACGTGGGTCTGCTGGAGGCGGGCGACATGGTGCCCGCCGACGGTCGCATCATCAGCTCCGCGAGTCTGGAGGTGCAGGAGGCAGCGCTCACCGGTGAGAGCGCCCCCGTGCCCAAGGACCCGGGCGCGCTGGACGCTACCGAGACGGCGCTGGGCGACCGGACGAACATGGTGTTTCAGAACACCCAGGTGACCCGCGGAACCGCCGCGTTCGTGGTGACGGCAACCGGCCAGTCCACCGAGATGGGCCGCATCGCCGACATGGTGACCGCGACCAAGCGGCAACGATCGCCGCTGCAGCGCGAGCTCGACGGCATGACGAAAATCTTCGGCGTTCTCGCCTGGGCCACGGTGAGCGTGATTGCGATCGTGGGTATCGTCCGCGGCCAGGAGCTGGAGACGCTCCTGCTGCTGTGCATATCGACCGCCATCGCGTCCATCCCGGTCGGCCTGCCCACCTTCGTGCAGGCGATGCTGTCGTCCGGAGCCCAGCACCTCGCCGACTCCAAGGCCGTCGTCAAGTCGCTGACCGACGTCGAGACCCTCGGCGGGACCACGGTCATCAACAGCGACAAGACCGGCACGCTGACGATGAATGCGATGACCGCGACGTCGATGCTCGCCGACGGCCAGTGGTTCCGGATCGAGGGCGGCGGCTACCAGAAGACCGGTGCGGTCCTGGGCACCGCCGGCGCGGACGTGCCGGACTTCCGACGCCTGGGGCTCGGGCTGGTCCTGTGTTCCGACGCCACGGTGGCCGACGACGGGTCGGTCATCGGTGACCCGACCGAGGCCGCCCTCGTTGTGCTCGCAGCCAAGGTCGGCGTCGACGCCGAGGAGAGCCGCCGCTCACTGCCCCGACGGGCGGAGGTTCCCTTCGACTCCGATTACAAGTTCATGGCGACCATCCACGACCGGCCCGAATGGCTGGCCGCTGGCGTCCTGCAGGCCGGGCACTTCATGACCGTCAAGGGCGCTCCGGACATCGTCCTGGACCGTTGCGCCACCGCCTGGTGGAACGGCCGCGAGGTACCGATCGCCGACGTGCGAGCCGACCTGCTCGCGGCGAACCAGCAGCTGTCGGAGAAGGGCCTTCGCGTGCTGGCCTTCGCAGCCCGCGACCTCGACGACGCCGACATGGCCACTGCGGACCGGGACCCGATGGCGGCGGTCACGGACCTGATCTTCGTGGCGTTGGTCGGCATCATCGACCCCCTCCGTGCCGAGGCCAAGGCCGCCGTCCGGGTCGCCCTCGACGCCGGGATCGACGTCCGGATGATCACCGGCGACCACACCGTGACGGCCCGGGCGATCGCCGACGAGCTTGAGCTTGGACCGGGTCTGATCACCGGCACGGAGCTGCAGCGGTTGCCCGACGACGAGGTGATTGCACGGCTGCCGCAGCTGCACGTGTTCGGCCGGGTTGCGCCGGAAGACAAGCTGCGACTGGCCAGTCTCATGCAGCGGTCCGGGGACGTGGTCGCGATGACCGGCGACGCCGTCAACGACGCGGCCGCCCTCAAGCAGGCCGACATCGGCGTCGCGATGGGCAGCGGCTCCGAGGTCACCAAGCAGGCGGCCAAGCTCGTGCTCACCGACGACAACTTCTCCACGCTGGTACGTGCCGTCGAACTCGGCCGCGACATCTACCGGCGCATCACCACGTACGTGAAGCTGCAACTGACCATCCTGTCCGCGGTCCTGCAGCTCATGCTCCTGGCGACCATCTTCAACATCAACGATGGCGTCGCGCTGTTCCCGATGCAGCTGCTGTTCTGCAAGTTCTTCATCGTCGTGACCGTCGTGATCGGTTTGGTCGTCGACGTGCCCGACCCGGGCGTGATGCAACGGCCGCCCCGCAAGCCCGGAACGAAGATCGTGACCCGCCCACAGATCGCGCGTTGGCTCGTGGGCGGCTTCGCCGTGGCGGGCAGCGCACTGGCCGTGCTGCAGTGGGGGCCGGACGAGCCGAGCACTACGGATCCGTCCATCTCGATGACGATGGCGTTCGCCATCGTCGCGCTCAGCGCGGTGAATCTCGGAGTGGTCCTGCGTCGGGAGCGGCAGGCCGCCTGGGCGTCCCCGATCTTCCCCTACATGCGCTGGATCATCATTGGCTGGGCCCTGACCTGGGCCGCGGTCGAGCTGGGGATGCTGCAACGTCTGCTCGACACCGTCTCCCTGACCGGAAGGCAGTGGTCTGTCGTCCTCGCGCTCTCCCTGCTCGCGCCGCTGATCGTCGCGGTCGACAAGTACCTGCAGCTACGCAGGCAGCACCGGGCCGCCTCATCCCAGTAGCCGACACGACGTCCGGGAGACCGAGCTCAACCAACCGCGGGCCTCTTGGAGATGGCTCGGACTGTCGATCAACGCGCGCCATGCTGTGAACACAACGGGTCGTCCGGCGCAATTGGCTCGGCAACGGCTATCGGCGCTGGCCGACCGCCCGCTTTGTCGCGGGCTCGGTCGGTCCAGGCCGGCCGCGGAACGACGCCTACCCACCATCCCGCTGTCATCGCCTCTGCCGTCGCCGCGACGACCGCTGATCGCGCGGGCGCTCGCCGGCGCTTTCTGCCGTGATCGACGCTCCGATCGCCGCACGATCAGACGTCCGTCTCGGCAAATGACCCGACCCAGGATCGCCGTCTGCGGTTGTGACCGTAATCCGGCGATGAGTGGTATCCAGCAAGCGGCGCAGTTGGTCAGCAGGCGGTACTCCACGCTGTCGCCGTCATCATGTCTCCCGCAGCGACGCCGGCATCGGTCACATCGACGGTTTCCTCAACGAGGTGACGAGCGGACTGCGCAGCGCCGGTGCGACGGCGATCCTGCTCTCGTCGCGATGGCGGGCCGATGCCACAATGACCCCGCCGTGGTCGAGGGGAGGGCCCATGCGGTCGATGCGGTCGATGGTCGTAGCCGTTGTGCTCGTGGCGATGGTGCTCGCCGGATGTGGATCCGGTGGCTCAGGCGGGCTCGTGCGCGCCGCAGGGTCGCCCCCGACCGCCTCGGCGTCGGAGCCTCCGCCGGTCGACCGCGCGGAGATGGCCGCACAGGCCAGGAAACTCCTGATGGCGCAGGAGGCGCTCCTGGACATCGCCGGCCCGACCCGGGCCCAGGACACCCTCGACGGCGACTTCGTGACCTCCTACTACTGCAACATGTACGCCAGCAACGAGGGCCGCACCGGACACGTCGCGCATGAGCGTAGGTGGTACACGGCGCACTACAGCGTCGCGCAGGTCGCGCACACGTACTACCGGAAGTCCGGAGCCGAAGCGGTGCGGGAGGCGCGCGCGGGTGTGCAGAGGCGGTGCTCCGAGTACGCCGTCACGTACGGCAAGACGCACACCGACGACCGGGCCAACCCGGGCGACAATGTGCGGTACCAACTGCTCGGTCCGGTCGAGTTCGACAAGCCCGGCGGCGTGGAGGATGCCTTTGCCGCGTGCGAGCAGGAGACGCAACTCAGCGGCAAGCAGTGGGTCGTGTGCGGTGCCTACCTCGGCCGCAAGAACCTCGTGTCGGCCGTGTTCGTGACCGCCGGCCTGGACGAAGCGGCGACCAAGGCGACGCTGCTGCAGATCATCCCCAAGGCGGCGACGGCACTCGTCGCCGCCTCGAGATGAGCGATCACACCACGTCGGCCCTGCCCTGCTCGTCCGTCATGGCCCGGCCCTGCTCGGCCCCAGACCGAGCAGGTGCTCGGCCAGTGTGGCCAGGCGGTCCTCGGTCGTCATCACCGTCACCGTCCGGGTTCGAACATGATCCGCACGAGCCGTTGGTGGCCGGTCTCCGGCTGGTAGTAGCTGACGTACTGCACCAGGCCGTCGCGCTCGGCGTACTCGGCGTGCGCGAACAGGGCGTAGTTGGGCCCGGTTGCCCCCGGAGCGGTGTCCACGAGGGGACGCGTGCGCGACCACGGGCCGAACGGGGAACCGCCCACCTGGAACTCGGCCCGGTTGATGCCGTACGGCAGCAGCACGTTCATGAAGCAGCGCAGCGCCGGGTTCCACAGCACCGTGTGGCCGGCGGCTCCGGCGGCGACGGTGTTCACCGACCGGCCCGGATCGGAGCTCCACCGGTCGGTGCCGGCGCGGTCGCGCCCGGTGAAGAAGGTCCATGCGGACCGGTCGCCGATCTCGGCGAGTTGCACCCGGGCCACCTTGCAGCCGAGGTATGTGCAGGCCCCGTACACGTACGCCGTCTGGCCGACGGTCAGCGCCGCCGCGGTGAACTCGGTGCCGGGCGGAAAGAAGATCGTCGGATCCGGCCCCTCGAGGCTCGACGCGGTGGCGCGTCCGGTCGCGGCGAGCCGCGCCACCCGCTGGCTGCGCATGTCCAGGACGGCGACGCCGCTGCCCAGCGCCTTGCCCAGCAGGCCCGAGCACGGCGTGCCGGCGGCGCCGCCGCGACAGAGCTTGTGGTAGAAGATCAGGATCCGACCGCGCGCCGGGTCGGCCGCCACCGCGCCCGGCCAGAACGCGAACTGCACGCCGCAGTACGGGTCCTCGGCGGCGAGGCATTTCCTGGCCGCGCCGTGCGCCACCTCGAACTGCCGCTCCGTCTCGGTTCGGGGGATCAGCTCCACCGGGTCGCCCGCGGTATCGCCGGTGAACGGGTTGGTCGAGGTCAGCGTGATCCCGTCGCCGGCGGTCAGATCGGTCGTGACCGCGCCGCTGTTGGACAGGAATCCGAACGGGTTGCGGAACCGGGTGACCGCGAAGATCCAGACTGAGCGGTCCGCGTAGCGCACGCTCTGCCCGTTGTCGCGCGCCGACACCCGCGGATGCTGCGGGATCGGTCCCAGTTCGGCCGTGGCCGTGACCGCCGGCATCGGTGGGACGGCGTTGGTGAAGACGGGCACCGCCCCGGCGGGCGGTCCGCTCGTCGCTTCGCCGGCCGGCGGGCCACCCGGTGCGTCGGGTTCTCCGGTCCGCTCGACAACCGGCTGCGCGCCCGACCCGGACCGACCGTCGAACGGGGCGAGGAACCAGGGATACGCGAGGATGCCGCCTGCTATCAGAACCGCGACCACCGCGCCGGCCACCACCGGTGTGGCGGTCAGAAACCGCAGGGTCCGCGTCAGCACGCCAGGGTCGGCGGCGTCCGCGCGCACCCCGCCAGCGGACGACACCGCGGCGGCAGCCGTTCCGCCATCGTCCGCCGCGGCCGTTCCGCCACCGGCCGGTGTCGGCACGCTCATTCCGTCCCCACGCCTGGTAACGCTACCGGCCGGTAGGCACCCGCGAGCACCCGTAGCAGCCAGGGACGCAGCAGGACCCGGACGGCCTGCGTCCAGAACGTGCACCTGCCCGCCTAGCGCCTCGAGGTCGGGCCCTCCGGTTGTCAGTAGAAGTTGACTCCTGCGGCTAGCTCGACCACGAGGACCGCGGCGACGAGCCAGTCGACGGCGGCGCAGAACGGTGGCCACCACCGGGTGTTGGCGACGTATCGGCGGCGTTCCTGCCAGAAGTCTTTGAGCCCGTGGCCGGCGTAGCCGGCGACGAGCAGCCACACCGTTGCGGTCACCCCGGCCGCGGCGAGCACCACGAAGACCCCGGCGACAATGCTTTCGACGGCGATGACCCGCGGTCTTCCATCGGCCACGGCGAACCCGATGTAGACCCCCGCGATCAGGCACAGTAGCAGCGCTTGGACGGTCGCCGCCGGCAGCCACCAGAAGCCGAGCGGCGACGCGGCCTGGATGGCGCCGAACACCAGTCCCCACAGCACCGGTGCCCGCAACCAGCGGTACACCAGCGAGGTGCCTGCGCGTGGACCGGTCACCGTCGGATGCCCGCGACGGCCGCGGGGCGCGGCCCGACGCGGTGGGCCGCCGTCGGGGCATGCCGGTGTCTCGTGGTCATCACCGGCGTTGCTTCCATGGTCCGGTCATGTCGGAAGCCGGGCGACGTCGAAGCTGAACATCATCCCGCTCTGGGCGTGTTCAGCGATGTGGCAGTGCGCCATCCACAGCCCGGGATTACTGACGTCGAGCAGGATGTCCACGGTCTGTCCGGCACGCACGAGCACGGTGTCCTTCCACACCAGGTTGTCCTCCGGCTGGCCGTCCCGGGCCAGTACGAGGAACCGCCCGGCGCCGTGGATGTGGAAGGGATGGTGCATCGGGTGGTCGGATTCCATCTCGTTGACCAGCCGGATCTTCACCCGGTCACCGACGGTGAACGCCCAGCTGATGGCCCCGTTCTCCGCGCCGGTGTCACGGTCGATCAGCTGCCAGATCATGTTGCTGGGGTCCGACGCGCGGTTGATCTCCGGCATCAGATCCTCCCACTCCAAGCCGTCGCCGTGGTCGTGGCCGCCGTGCGCCGCGCCGGCTTGCGGTTGGGCGGCGGGCACAGATGGGGTGTCGGAGGGCACCAGTTTCATGCCGCAGCTCGGACACGTTCCCGGCTCGGATGCCGTCACGTCCGGGTGCATCGGGCACACGTACGACGTCGGCGTCGGCGCCTGTACGGGCAGCAGCTTCATGCCGCACTTGGGGCAGGTTCCCGGCTCGGGCGCCGTGACGTCCGGGTGCATCGGGCACGCGTACGCGGACGCGGCGACGGTGCCGTCTCCGTACAGCAGCGGCATGAGGGAGACGAACGCGACCGTCTTATCCGGTGGTCGTTGCAGGTCGTGGTCGAGCGACCGGCGGGCCGCGGTCAGCTCGGGGTCGACCCGCAGCACGTCGAAGGATGCGGCTGCGGCCCCACCCGCGGCACCTTCGACGGTGAACGTGCCGAGGCGGTACGTCCGATCGGGGGTGCGATGCTCGAGCTGGACCTCGCCGACGGTGTCGAACAGCACGTCGACGACCGCCCGCTCCGAGGGTGACAGCAGCACGTCTTCGACGAAGGTCTCGCGTTCGTAGCGGCCGCTGTCCCCGCCGACCAGCTTCATCCGGGCACCCCGAACGGCGAAGTTGAAGATCCGGGTGTTGGCGGTGTTGACCACGTACAGACGCACCACCTCGCCCCGCGCCGCCTCGCCGGCGAACAGGGTCTGGCCGTTGGTCAGCATGACGTTGCCGAAGCGACCCATGGCCGTGTAGGTCGGCCCGGCGTGCAGGAACGGCGCAACGTGGCCGTCCTCCACGAGCAGGTCATCCACGGTGACGGTGAGCTGCCGGTCGACCGGCGGCCAGTACGACGCGTCGGTGGGTTCGACCACGACCGTGCCGTACAGGCCCATCTCCAGGCCGTAGTCCTCGCGCACGTGCGGGTGGTACCAGTACAACCCGGCGTCGGGAAACTGGATCTTGCAGGAGTATTTTCCGCCGATCGGGATCGGCTCCTGGGTTTCGTGCGGAACCCCGTCGTAGCGGTTCTCCAGTCGCAGGCCGTGCCAGTGCACGGTCGCCTCGACGTCGCCGTCGTTGGCGATCTCCACGGTGACTTCCGAATCCTGGTCGACGTGCAGGGTTGGACCCGGGATCGATCCGTTGTAGGCCAGCATCCGCAACACGTCACCGTCGATGCGGTTTCGCACGGCGCTGATCCTCAGCTCGAAGGTATCGCCATCGTGCAGCCGGACGACGCTGGGGTGCCTCACCTCGGCGAGTCCGGCGGTCTCGGTCGTGAACACGTCGCCGGCAGCTACGTGCGTCTCGTCCCTAGCCTCACTCATGACGCACTCCTAGACATACACGTGAAGGTGGATGGGCGATCACCGCCCGCGGCACAGGCGACCCGCGTCATCAGGTGGCGTCGCAGACCGACGCAGCCACCACCGCGCGCAGCAGAGATCGGCTCGGACACGCGAACCCCCTCGACGCTGGACGCCTCCGCGCCAGTAGCGGGACGCCGCGTCACCGGGGTCCAGGGCGACAACCTCACCCTACGCCTGTGCCCGGACTGGAACAGCGCGCCGACCAGGATCAGCATGCGGAGGCGGCCCGCAATCACGAACCGCCGACCCCGGCCCGTGGCGACCTTGTCGTCAATCCCCACAGCGAAGCCGCAGCGGAATGGAGCGTAGGGTGACGTTGTCGCTCAGGACCCCGGTGGCGTGTCCCGCCGCTGCTGGAGGTACCGATGCGAGAACGCTGTCCGTGGCCGGCCGCCCTTCGCGCTGCTGATCCAGTGAACGGCGACGTTCAACAGGCCCGCACGGCCGAACTCGACGACCCAGTTCGACGGCGAGCGCCGCTCTCCCGTGTTGCCGGTCGCAGCGGCAATCCGATCGCAGACGTTGCAGTCGGACTGAGCCACGACTCGGAAGAAGGAACGTGAGTGTGATGGCGACCATCGCCAAGAACGACGGCGCCGCCCGGCTGCACGGCACGTCTCCGAGTCGTGTCGCGCTGGCCCGCCACCCGGACCCGATCGGAGTGTTGTCATGACCGACATCCTGGACGTCCTCGTGATCGGCGCCGGCCAGGCGGGCCTGGCCATGGGTCACCACCTGGCGCAGCGCGGCAGCCGGTTCCAGATCATCGACGCGCACGCCGAGATCGGCCAGGTGTGGCGCACCCGGTGGGACTCCCTGCGGCTGTTCACTCCGCCCCAGTACGACAATCTGCCCGGCCTGCCGTTCCCCGCCGCGCCCGACACCTATCCCTGCAAGGACGCCGTCGCCGACTACCTGCAGAGCTACGCGGCGCACTTCCACCTACCGGTGCGGTTGGACACCACCGTCACCTCATTGACCCGAAGCGACGGCGACTACGTCGCGAAGGCCGCGGACCAGGAGGTGCGAGCCAAGCAGGTCGTGGTGGCCACCGGACCGTTCCAGGTACCGTCCACCCCGGCCCTCGCCGACCAGCTTGACCCCGACGTACCCCAGATCCACAGCGCGGACTACCGGCGCCCCGACGCCATCGCGCCCGGAACGGTCCTCGTGGTCGGCGCGGGGAACTCCGGCTGCCAGATCGCGCTGGAACTGTCGGCCACCCACCGCGTGGAACTGTCCGTCGGCAAGGCGATCCCCACCGTGCCCCAACGGCCGCTGGGCCGCGACATCTGGTGGTGGGCCACCGGCCTGGGACTGAGCCGGGTGAGCGCCGACTCGCGGCTCGGCCAACGCCTGTCCACCCGCGACCAGATCATCGGCGTCGGACCGCGGCAACTCAACCGCCGACACGGCGTGCGGATCCGCCCCCGTGCCACCACCGCGACCGGCCGGTCGGTGACCTTCGCCGACGGTGACGCCACCGACGTCGACGCCGTGGTCTGGGCGACCGGATTCACCACCGACCACTCCTGGATCAACGTCCCGAGCGCCACGGACGAGCAGGGACGCATCCGCCACACCCGCGGCGTCACCCCCGCACCGGGCCTGTACATGATCGGCCAGACGTGGCAGCACACCCGAACCTCCGCCCTGCTTGGCTGGGTCGGCAACGACGCCGCCTACCTCGCCGCCCGAATCGCGTCAGCAACCCCCTGACACACCCGCCTCTACTTGGCCGTTGACGGTTGCCGACTGGGCACGACGGGATGGTTCGGGCCGGGCGCAGCGCGCGGCACATCGCCACCACCGCCTCGACGGCGTGCCCACACGGCTCCACCACGCGGAGATCGTCGCCGCGAGTCGGCGGACGTCGATACCCAGGATCACGGCTCTCCGAACGATTCCTTCGTCCGCCAGGCGACCGCGACAAGCCAA
>Ga0111538_10000947_pt1 | contig 40245 bp, 52 predicted proteins | sample SoiMethybrSBSTD1_FD_79669 | JGI IMG/M metagenome (GOLD analysis project Ga0111538, IMG submission 79669) | Bulk soil microbial communities from a Populus tree surrounding site in Tennessee, USA - Soil MetaG P. TD hybrid SBSTD1 (version 2)... | ecosystem: Environmental > Terrestrial > Soil >...
CGGATTTTTTTAACCAAACGAATTATTTTATGACGGATAAAGAGAAACATTTTCAGCTATACGATGAGATCATAAAGCTTCCCGACGGCCTTCAGTTTCTACGGGACGTCGATGAGCTGATAAAACAAAATGTAAAGTTCCGCAAGGCGTTCAACGGTCTGCTTATGCTGGCCACCTTTCATCGGGACTACATCAAAGCATACAGCATCTGCTTTCCGGAATTGCGCGACCAGCTGCTGGGAATAGAGGCGACAATATATTACGCAGAGCAGGCATTGAAAAGAGCTGAATTCAAGGTATGACACACCACTTCGAAATACCTGAGCGGATGAAACATTTGCCCCTGGACGATCGGGGCTATCCCATCCCGTACTTTGTGCCGATCGTAAACGGGCTGCCGGACTTCCGCTTCCAGGACGCCAGGAAGAAAGAGGCCTGCCGCAAGTTTATGAAATGCTCGGTATGCGGGGGGCGGCTATTGGACAAAGACTTTTGGTTTATCCAGGGGCCAAACGGTTTGCAAAACTCCATCGGTAGCGACGAGGCGATGCACGAGGAGTGTGCAAAATTTTCCATAGCGCATTGCCCTCACCTCCTATACGAAAAATCCGATCGGAGGACCAGCGATGTACCGGGGCTAACCACTATGCTACGGAAAAAGCCTGAAAAAATATTCCTAATACAGGCCGACAAGGTTTACTTTATTGACGCCGTACACACCCGTTTTCGGGCCGTGGCGGTCTTCCCCTACAAATACGAGGCCAACAAACTTATTCCAGCTTAGGGGTGTTTCCGTGGAAACATTTGGAATTTCGCCCACTGTTTTTTTAACTTGGTACTAAATAATCGTTAAGTAAATATTAACCTATGAACCAAAAAACGAAAAAAAAGAAAAACAGCCCGCAGAAGTTGGTAGTAACTACAGGGCTAATGAACATCCCTCCGATACCCAAGGGCGAGATCTTTGCCTTTGATGAGGACATCGTTCCTATATCAGGGATGTTCGGGCGTGGCGTGGAAGCAAAGTGGCCCAAGGAATATGCCCTCATCCAAAACATGAAGGTGAACCAAAGCGCGGTCTTCCACAGCGACAAAGTTAAAATGGTTGTCGGCATTAGGACTCGCCTTTCAAAAGTTCTGCCACGGCAAAAGTACGTGGTAAAGAAAATCGATTCCGCCTATCACCGGATTTGGCGCGTCGAGGACGGAGCCGTTATTTCCACCGGCGGCGGTTGGGGCGGCAAGCGAACGAGCAAAAAGAAACGATCCCCGGAATCGATAGCCAAGGCAATCGCGACCAGGCGAGCTCGGGGTTGGGGAAATAAATCCAGGGGCCCGAAGTTGACCCATAAGGATGGGACTCCAATCGTTCCCGAGTTAAATAATGTTACAACCTAAATTTCAAACCTATGGGAAAAAACAACGATCAAATCGTCGGCAATGTTTATGAGACCTACGATTACGAAAAATTTAAAATCATGCCCGAGAATCGTGGGCGCAAGGAAACCAAGGGCCTCAACGAACGAAAGCTTACAACGCTGCAGCACATGATCGACAACGGTACATGGATCGAGGATATGGAAAACGTCCGGGTTAACTCCGTTTTTGAAATAGTCGCCGGGACGCATACCTTCGAAGTCCTTAAACGCAACGGCAAGCCTATACGGTACCAGGTTACTACCGATCCCCATTTCAACGAGGTTACCAAGCGCGACCTTATCGGGGCGATGTACAACGTAAATACCGTTACCACCTCCTGGACCTCCTCAGAACTATTCAATGCGGCCATACAATGCAAGGCGCCGCTCGCCGTCCTCATGCAGGAAATAATCGAGGACCACGACAACTTTTTTCAATGGACCGATCTAATGGGTCTGCTCCAAAGGGACAGCAGCTATTTTATCGGGCGCTGGCGGAAAACGAACATGGGAACCTTCGAGGACAAGGCGCTGCTGGAACAGGCACGCGAGCCCGCCTTTGAGGCCGAGGTGAAATCGTTCGCCAAGCTAAACTTGAAGGTAAGGATCTCCGCCCGGCGGGGACTGATTATAAAGGCGGCCTACGATATTCTTTGGCACGCCAGGGAACATGTTAACCCATCGCTATTCCGAAAGTCGCTCGCTATGATGCCCGAGCAGCTGGTTACCTCATCCAGGGCCAACGACAACGACGGATGCCGCAGGATGCTGATTCAGCACTACAACAAATCGCAAGGCCAGGAAGTGGAAACGGCCTCCGTAATTTTTGCTTTGAAGAAGAAGGGAGTTGAAGAACCCGTTTTGGAACTGTAGGTTATGAGCCATGCAAGAAAAAAATTCCTTGGACTCCTGGACCTTTTGGCAAAAGCAGCCACATGGGGCAGCTCACCCGGAGCCGTCGATATTGATAGAGGCTTTCCATGATGTTATTTCTATACGAGCGGAAGGCAAGCACGTAACATTGAATTACGAAAGCGTCGACGAATTTTGTAAACTGCTCAAGTTTATAAAGCGCAACGTCGACTGGAAAGGTAAAACCCGGAAGGGGAAGAAAACGATCTACAAGGATGATGGGAAAGATAACGCAGTATGAATCTAACAGCCCCTGCCCGTATTGTGGATGTATCATGGGAAGCGTCGGATGCCTTGGCCCAGGGCCGGAGCAGGCCCCTGGCCAGGAGGGCGTTACCATTTGCCTTGAGTGCTTAAATATGTTAAGCTTTACCCCCGAGGGGAAGCTGGAAAAAATGTCGGTTGAAACGTATAGTCGTATCGTTAACGACCAGGAAGTTATGTTCAGGATTGATGCGGCGCGAGTGCTGGCCCGGCTATACAAGGAATGGGTCCGCGCAGGACGCCCTGGCCATGATCCGACAAAAAAAAATTTGTAGAGCCCATCTATAGATCCCGCTGGCATACCGGGGCCTAATCGTATGCCACCAATTTTTTATGAAACCGATCCCTTTTATCCTGATCATTCTTCTCTTCGCCGCCCAGGTGGTATTGATGTTGGTTGAACCCTACGATGTACACGCTATGGTACACGTTATCCTTTCGGCCCTGATGATTATGATTATATCCACCCGAACAAATTATGGAACGCGATAAACTTTACAGGCGCCACGGCAGGCTGGCATTTTCCTTTACCATTTTAACGCTACTCATGAGTTTGACCCTGGCCGTTCTCTTCTTTGTAGCCCCGGAGAACCGGAAAGTATCGGCTTTGATTTACGGCGCGTGGGCTACCTTAGGGATAGTGGTCCTGAGCGTTGAAACTTACCTGTTCAACAAGATAAGGAAGTTGTATGAGCAGGACCGGGAGGAGCTACGGAGGAACATTGAAATGTTAAAGCGAGGTCCACAACAACCCTAAGCCTATGGGACACCAGGACATTTATGTTATAACCTACGGGCCCACGCGCTGGGGTTGGAAGTTTCAAACGGGGGTGGTACAAAAAACCTACCCTACCAAGGACGACGCTATATTTGAGGCCCGGCAATTAGCCCGGCGGTACGGGGCGGATCTATACGTACAGCGCCCCGACGGCAGCTTCGCAAAGTTGCGGGAACCGTCGGAGTAAATATTACATAAGATTATCGTAAAAAATAAAGTTGGTTTCTGTTACGGATATCAAACTAAGTGCTACCTTTGGGTATACCAAATACGAATATGAAAAACAAGAACGAAGAATCCCCCGCAACAATTTTAGCCGTAAAAAAGAAGGATATCCTGGCGCGTTTACAGGCCCTCAGCGCGACGATCGCTACCTATGGCGACGGGGAGAAGGTACATTACGGCCACGTAGGTAGCCTGGCCCACGTACAGGACGAACTTCGCAATCTTGCGGAGATGTTCAACGTAAAATAAATACTTGGTTTTTGTTACGTATATCAAATTAAAACGTACCTTAGACCTATAATTAAAACGCAAATGAAAACGAAAAACTTGATCAAGGCCCTTACGAAAGCCGGTGTAGAATTTGAGAAGCTAGATTTCAACAACTCCCTGGGGGTATACAATACCTCTACCGTTTGGGATTGGTTTGGGATCCAAGGCGAGGAGGTCGTATTTATTGAAACCTTCAACAAAAAAACCGGCGCCTCAAAGAAGGGTCCCGCTCAGGAGGCGAAGGTAATCGCCTCTATAGAAGAAAGAACTAACGTAAAATTTTAATCTAAAACGAAAATGAAAAACGCAAACGTAGCCGTATCCCCCAAGAAGTATGATTTGAAGGAGGCCTTGGAATTCCAAATTGAGCAGCGCGATAAATTGATCGCCGACGCCCAGGCGGAATTGGCAAAGGACTTCGCCTACGCCCTGAAATATTACGGTAGGGATTTGATCAAATACCAAATGGCCCGCGCCCGGTACAACGATATCTATACACGCAAAACGGAAAAGGAAATGAAGGGCGCCATTGAATACTACCTATCGGAAGCCAACCGCCAAACCGAAACGATGGCCCTCAATAATTCGACCTGTATTTTTGCCAACGCAACCAACCAGGCGGAATTTGAATTCTTCCGTAGCTACAAGGTCGAGCTCGCCCGCCTTTTAGAAAACTTCTACAGGCTATAACAACCCGACGGCTGGGGTGTTGGTATAGGTAGCCGGTATGAATAGCAAAAAAATTATAATAGCCTCCGGGGTTTGCCTGGGCCTGGAAATAGCAAGCATTACCTTGCTATTTTTGGGGCTTGTAGTTCCTACGCTACGGGCGGCAACGGGCGTTCTATTCGCAATCTTCGCAACTTCCGTTGCGGTTGGCATAGCCTTCCTTTTGGCTACCCTGCCCGAAAAAAAATAGTTTGAAAATATTTCTTGGTTTATGTTACGGATATCAAAAAAAGGTTTACCTTTGGTCTACAATAAAACGAAAACGAAAAATGAAAACGAAAACGAAAACCGCCCCCGTAAGCGCCTTGAAAACTATTGAAGAAGTATATTTTAACGGTAGCCAATCCGTAGAGTTTAAAGGGATCTACAACATCGACGGCCTGAAATTGAAGGTAGAAATCGACCGCGATTCTTACGACTCCCAAAGCCACGCCTACATTTCGGTTTGGCAAGCAGCCAACCTACAATGGAGCCAGGTAGCCAGCCTCCACCATAGCGAGATGGCCGTATGCGCAAGGCACCCCCAGCGCGATTTCGAATTGGTATTTTACCAAATGAAGGTCCGCGATATGGGTCTGGTAGAGCGCAACGCCTTCCAAGCCGACAAGGACGCCCTGATCAAATTGGCAAAACAAATCCTTTTCTAATATGGAAAAGCTATCGAAGGCCGAACTAAACTTCCTGATCAACGCGCACGACCAATTTGATCCCCGCCATATCTTCGGGGAAATGATGCGCGACCGCTGGGGTATAAACTATCCCGGTACGGAGATCTCCGAATACATCACCGGGCCTTCGCGCTCGATGAGCAAGGCCGATTTCAAAAAGGCGTATCGGGAAATGCGCCGCTACCTTAGCGATGATAACGACTGCGATCCCGCTGGCGGCTACGGACTACATTCACACGAATAAACCAAACGAAAATGGAAAACAAAAAACAAAAACCAACGCTGGACCGGGTCCGTATTACGCACCCCCACGATTTCTACAAGGGCCGGGTTGGCTACATCGTAGAGCGGATCGATCAGCATAGCCTTTGCACCTACGTAATCGCCTTCAAGGGCGGCCCACAACGGAGGGCCTACCAACGCGACGACTTTAGGTTTCTGAAAACCCTCTACAAATGGAATCGCCCTGTAAAAACTAAAACGGAACATTTATGAGCAAGAAGAAAAAGAAAAGCCAATGGGGCGGGCCGCGAGAAAACTCCGGTCGCCCCCCGGGGGAGCCGACGATTATTATTCGCGTGCCGGTTTCCAAATTGGAGGAGATCAAAAAGCTAATCGGGAAGGACTAAAGGTTCAATAGGACCTGGCCGGTCGCTAGGAATAAAATAACCCCGGCGGCGATCCGCCAGCCCGTAACCTTTTTTTTTAGCTTTTTGTTTTCGCCTACCAAGGCCGGGCAATCGACCTGCTGTACGATATTTATATACAAATGCAAGCTATCAGGGGCCCTTTCGAGGGCCTTTTTTATGGTTAGAATTTCGCGTTCTATTAGGGCCAGTTTCAACGAATCGGTCTGGGGGGCCAATATACCGGCCCTGGGGCCTGCGTCGATCCTGGGGGCTGTGGCGCTGGTTTTCGGCCTATTGGCCCGGCTGGCTTGGCAGGCGCCTAATAGGAACAGGAAAGCGGCCATAAAAAAAATGCCCAGGATCTTTTGCATTTGAACTTTTGATTGTTGATTGCGTTTTGCTTCCAAGCTTTATTTAGCCATAAAGCGGGGGTTGAAAGGGTCGCCTTTTCTTTTCGTTTGGGCGGCCCTTCACTATTTTCTACCGGCGGTCCCAATGCCAGCGCGGAAGGTAGCCAGGCTCCCCTCCGAATACCAGCAGCAGAATAAGTACCAGGAAAATTCCCATCATCGCCGCCTTGGCAATGTTACGCAAGCGAAGATCCGCTTCCAGGAATATCATCGCCGAGACCACGCAATAATAAATCAGCGAGAAGACGATGATGTAGATGAGCAATGAAATGAGTAGGTCCATCTTTATTTGTAGTTTAAGTATCCATGAATAATATTGGTATCGGTCGCGACAGCTTCCTTCTGGCCCGTCATTCGAACTACGATCTTATGGCTGCCCTTAGGTAGGGTCCAGGTTTTTATGAGCTGGATGTTGTTGGTTGTTGTCGGTCCGTAGAGACTTAGTTTTTCTTCCTCGCCCTGGTCAATGGTCACCCCAGCATAACCGTGGTTGGCGGCCTTCTCAGAAAACCACTGCAGCGATGTACCCGTAAAGGAAAACTCAAAGTTGTTTCCCGTCGTGGTGGTAAAGGTCAGCGGCCCCGCCGAGGAGTTGAACTTTGTCCACGCCCCTACATAACGCATCCTGCTGTCATCCAAGGGAACCGTTTCATAGTCTTCTTCTTGGTATACCAACTCCAAATTCTTGAATCGATAACCTTCAAGGATGACGGCCTGAATTGTGGTGTCCTTTATTTTTGGAATCGAATCAACCGGCGGCACGTCGGGTATGGTATCCGTTGGGTCTGGTGGCACCGGGGGGGTTATGCCCGTAGGAACATAGCCGGGAACCCAGTCGTCGCCGGGTTGGTAGGCGCCCAGGTCTGGTCCTGTAGTTATGCCTGCAATTTGAAGGGCGCGACCCTTCGCCGGCGAGGTTGATTTTAACCTATATTTCAAACCGCCTTCGCCGGTCATGACAAATTGTGGATCCGTATTTTGTAAGCTGCTCTTCCCCGGCGGCGTTCCTTGCGAGGTTACCTGGCCTTTGAAGATGTTGTGCTGTTCGTCCGGTGGATTGCCATTGCCCCAATTAACATTTATAGGTTTCCACATGATATTATTTCGCATCACGTCGTGCGGGGAATTTTCGTAAGTCGTATAGGTGTAGTGAGATTCGCTCGCGCAAGTATTGTTATAATAGTACGACGGACCTGCTATACGGTGCTCGAAGTGCATCTGGTTGTAAATATCCCCGACGTCCTGCGTCAAGCCCGTCCAATTGTTATAGAAAACATTGTGGTGTACCGTATAGGGACCGGAGGCCTGGTCGAAATACGTTCCCCGTTGGCTGCCGTCGAGTTTGGCTCCTGTAGGATCCGCTTTGACCCCGTCGTCATGGAACCAGTTGTGATGTATTACCGAGCCGGTAAGGTTACGGAAGCCCCAGGAATAAACCGCCCCCAGGTCGATGCTTAACATTCCCCAGCCGGAGCAGTCGTTGTATGAAACTATGATATTAAAGTTCTGGTGGGATCCCCCGCCGGTATAGCTGAATCCCATATCGATGGAGGAGCGGCCTGTGCGCCTGATGGTATTTCGCGTAAAGGTAACGTTGTCGTAATCGCCCCAGAAGGACATCGGTGCGCCCCAGGCGCCGTCGTAAGAAATATCTTCGAACAAATTATTTTCTACCCTTCCGTCCTGGCCTACCCAAATGACGTGGGAGGCGCTCCAACGAAATTCAGAATTTTTTACAACGTTGTTTCTGCCAAGTAATTTTGTGCCGACCTCCTTGGCGTTACCGTAGCCAGGAAAAGCATCGGGATAGGTTAGCGAGTGGTTCATGAAACGGGCGCGGATGTTGTCGATGATCGTGCCGTCCGTATTGGTATCGCCGTGGGCAGGATCGCATCCGAAGAACTGCAGGCCTATGATTTTTATATTATCCTTTCCGCGAATATCGAAGCCCCAATTTCGGGCTTTATATTCCACGCCATGAGGAACGCCGCCGCCGGCCTGCCGAAAGTATAAAGTATTGTTTTCATAAAACCATTCCTTTTCAGCATCGAGCAGAACAAGTTTATCGCAGACATAATAGTACTTCCTGTAACGGTAGTTATCGCCCAGGTCATTATAGTTGAGCGTGTTGGTAGAAGGCTGGCTGTTAACGTTACGGGTATGGGGCCAGAACCAACCGTGGACGATCAACTTGGCGCCGCTCAATCCTGCTATCAGGCTATTGTCCTGCAGCGATGTTCTATCGAATCTTGACATTTGGGATACGTGGCGCATCTTAGAAATATTCATCAGGTCGGCTTCCGTTTGGATATTCGGATAGCGCGACAAAAACATCATGTTGCCGTCGTCAAAAATTTGATTTGCCAGTAGGGAAGTATTGCTGGTTATAACAGACTGCGGATTGGATAGCGTAACCGTTGTTTTATAGATCTGTCCGCTATGGACCGTCCAGGGGGTTGTTATTTGATTCAGTCCTCTGATTTCCACGGCAGCCCCTTCGGCAGCTTGGAAGGTTACGTCGTTGGATGCTGGCGTAGCCGTTTCCCTGTAGATGCCTTCACCTATGGTTATAACAGAACCGCTTGATGCTACGCTTGCTGCCTTGCTGATGGTAAGGAAAGGACTTGAAGCACTGCCGTTGTTTGAGTCGTTTCCTTCCTTGGCTACATACAAGGCCAGCCCGTATTGTGTCGGCTTTGTACATTGCCTGACGATGAATATCAGTAATACGATTAAAAGCACAACTCCGACGATGTAAAGAATTTTTCTTTTGGTCATGGCCTTGGGTTTAGAATGTTAAACTGAGGTAGGGTCGTTAATAAAATCTACCGTTGACCCTCTTAACAGGTAGGTTTGTTTTGTTATCTGTTCAAATTTTCCTGACGATATTAAAAATGCAATGGTGGTTGCTACATCGGTATCCCAAACCGGCTGCCCTTTTAAAAACATTAACATTTGTGCCGACCAATCCGTATAGTTTTGATTGTTTGGAAAACTTAAAATTGCATAGGCTAAAAATACTTGCCTAGCCCACTGGTTGGGCGTTAGTCCGGCGGTATTTCCTGCCGTTCCGTTTTGACCTCCTAAATAGGTTGCTTCATCTTTGACAAATTGTTTAGCAAGGTTTTGATATTCCGGGCTTGCTTCCAATTGCAAAACCTGTTCCTGTGTGATTGGTGTTTGTGCCATAGTTATATTTTTTATTTGTTTAGTATAGTCATTACGTTGCGCCTAAAATTTGTACTCTGGTTATGCGTGTATTTGCCGGAACGCCGCCGCCCCACGTTAAAGTAAATCCCTCCGTTATCGGTTCGAAGTATTGTTTATAAACCGATTGAAGATTAAATCCTGCATTAAGTGCAATGGTAAAATCGGAAGGCGTCAAAGTTCGCGAAGTGGCATTGATAGCGCCGACCGTTGTAAAGTAAATTAATATCACTGAATTTTTTTGTATTGCAATCGCTGGAAGCGGAGTTGGTGCCGTAGCATATTCGTAAAGGGTTGCGTCTATATATCCCAACGTACCGGCTACTACCATACATTGACAATTATGGTTTGAACCGCCTGGAATTGTGTATGTCCACGATGTTTCTCCCGGTTTTACAACCCTTGCCATAGATAAAAGCCCCGACACGTTACCAATAACAGTCCAACCGGTAGTACTTGAAGCCGTACCGGTAGATGACCTATGGTTCAAAAAAATAGTGTCTCCCGGCTCCGCTGTACCCGCAGAAAAAGTAATTGTTTGCACCCCGGCAACCGGCGAAAATTGCTGTGCAAATCTAAAAATACTTCCTTGCGTAACTCGTTTTCTTAATGCTAACATTTTTATACGTATTTAGAACTTATACAACGCCAAACGGAACCACGTTTTAAACCTTGTATTTCGTACTCGGTATTTGTCGCCCCCGTTAACGTTAAAAGCTTTGTTGAAGAATTCCATCGGCCCAATGTAACTTCGCCAGTTTCAAAAACAAAAGTTGAAGGCATTGTAATTACAACGGTCCCGGTAACTGCAAATTGAAGTACAAAAACTTTTGCTATTGTTTCCGTAACTGTTAAAGTACAGTTTGCACTTATCGTCGTTGAAACATTAAAAATAGCTTCGACTAGACCGGCAAAATTTAAATTTAAAGTTCCCGCCGATACTGCCGCACTAAGGGTTTGCGGTCGTCCTGTTAAACTTATTCGCGCATTGGGCGTAGTGAAAAATAAATCGCCGGTTGTAGAATCAAATTCTATAGCGCCGGTTTCCGTTGTAGACAGTAACGGCCCTTGTTCCATTTTCAACGGTGCCCCGTTCGGGGTACTTTGTCCAGCCGGTATATGTAGCCTTGCCGTTGGCGCTTTAACATATAAACCGATTCTCCCTGGCGAAATCGTTGTACCTGTTCCATCATTAGCAACGCCGTAAATTGCGTTTTGTATTGATAGTTGGTTGTTATCTGTCGCAACGGCTACATAAGCCCAACGACCAATAACAACGTTATAGCTACCCGTTGTTATATTTGCGCCTGCGTTTAGACCTAACAAAGTATTACCGCCGCCAGTACTTACAAGGTTGCCAGCCCCTTTTCCTACGGCGGTATTTTCTGACGCGCCGTTTTGTGTTTTTAAGGCTTCACCTCCGACGGCTGTATTTTCTGAACCGCTCACCTCGGACCATAGTGCGGTATCACCTAACGCAACGTTACGGATAGTGTTAAGAGCATTAAATAAGGCCGCACCGCCGATTGCAAGGTTATAGATACCCGTAAGTTTATGCCCTGCCTCTCTTCCTATACCAATATTTCCAGAACCGGCGTTAGCTTCGCGCATGGACCTGTAGCCTATACCGATACAAGTTGAACCGGTAATATTATTTAGTAATGCTTCATAACCTATTGCGATATTTTCCTGGCCTGTTGTGTTTTCTTGCAAGGCATTTGCACCGATAGCATTATTTGATCCTCCCGTTGTTACTTTACTTAATGCCTGCAGACCGATCCCAAGATTTACCCCTCCCGTCGTTGTAAGATTACCGGCAAGCCTGCCAAGGAAAATACTTTCCAATGCATTCTTAACATAGAGTCTGGCGTTACCTATCAAAAACAGTTTATCCGTTTTATCCCATTTCAATTCCGAATCGCCAGCAAAAAGACCGCCATCGTTAAATTGAATGGCCGTATCAGGTGAGCCCGGCGCAATGGGTACGCCTTGCATGACACGAATAATACATTTTTGACCGGTTAGCATTATCACACCGCTATTTTGGAAAACAGTTACCGGGATGGTCCAATAGCTGCCGTCATCGGTAGGCGTTGCACTCACTTTGGCACGTAGCCAGCGCGTTGCATCGTTTTGTTGTTGGATAAAAAATGAATCGCCAACGACTAAGGTACTAAAGAAATATCCGGCATCAACGGATTCACTTGACGTCTGTGAAATATAAAGATTTGTAACGGCAGACATCGTTCCGTTGTTCATTCGAAACCGTCCGGTGATTGGCGGCGGTGCAGTGTTAGAATTATATTCCCAAATGCCTCGGGCTGTTCCGGCAATGCCTCCAAGCTGATTATCAACATAGGCCTTGTCAATTAATGACCGTTGCCCAAAGTTTGCCGAATAGTCATCGAAGTATTTTAATCCTTCTGCTGCCGACTTTACTATAAAATCCTTGTCGTCGGCATCTATTGTCGTTGCTTCTGTTAACGTGCCGCCAAGTTTTATTTTCCCAGTGCCAGGATCAATGGTCAAACCGTTTTCAACTTCGACCGGTTCACTGCCGCCGGAAGATATAACCCATACGCTATCCGTTGTATCCCAAATGTAACGGGCCGCCGGTTCTCCTACCACGTCAACGTCGGCATAGTCGCCGGGGTCGGCTGTTGGATATGCTGCAATCAATGCTGCTTCATTTGGGTAAAGTCCTTTGAAATGTCCTGCCGAACTTGCTGCATTGTCGACATAAGCCTTGTCAACTAATGATCGCGCAACAAAATTTCCTGAATAGTCCGCGAAATATTTTGCACCTGCGAAGCCTGCGCCCAATCCTTTCAAAAGAATTTCCAACGGCGTTAACTGTATATCGGTTTCAGTCGGCCCGGCTGGATTGGTATTTTGTGATTGTAACGTAACGGCATTTTTAGAATGTACTATAGCTGTACGCAAAAACTCGGCGGCATTTTCAACCACTAAGTTATTGCCCGATGCGTTTTGATAAATCATCGCATAAGCACCGCCGGCCTCATCGGTTAAAATCTTGAATGTGCCTACGCCGATAATTTCAAAATCAAGGGAATTTTTATCTATGGATGTTAAGGTATCTACCAACGGACCACCTAGATTTATCTTGCCGGTTACTACATCTACATGCAAACCGTTTTCTGCCGTCGAAGTTCCTGACGATGCAACCCATAGGCTATCGTCGGTGTCCCAGATATAACGCAAGGCATTGGATCCAGGAACGTCAACGTCGGCATAATCCCCAGGCATCCCTACAGGAACAGAAACATTTAACGCCGCTGCGTTGGGATAAAAGCCCCTGTAGTGCTGCTCAGAACTTAGCTTCGCATAGCTGTTTAGGTCGCTATGATCGGGGCCGAGGTAAATGTAGGACGTCCCGGTATCGCCGACGTAAGCAATGTACCCTATCGGTAGGGTTGTATTTGCCAGCATCGCCGCCTGGTTGGGATAGCTTACAGAAGGAACAGTGCCGTTAAGAAGGGCAAGGGCCTCCTGTAGCTCCGCCGCCTTGGCTATACCCGTCACAGGGTCGGCATGAAAGATCAACCTTGTCAGCGTCGGCAGCTGTCGTGGAATGTTTTCTGATTGGTTTATTTTCGATGGACCTGGCATACCGTTTTTAGTTTTGTTCTACGTTTACAATGAGTGTATCGTCAGCATTAAAAATGTTTACAAAGGTTACTACCCCATATCTAGGGAAGATCGTTTCCATAGATGCACCGTTGACGAAGATGTTAAAAGTCTTGCTGCCTGTTTGAATCGATCCGTTTACTATGATCCAAGAATGCGACGGAACAGCCTGCCATTGGTCTGTAGGGTTTGCCGTTACTACGTTTACATTTCTGGACCCGCCGTGACCGGGAACAGCAATCCAGTCAGGAGAAACCGACAGCATAACGTCCGGCGGCGGTGGAGGTGGTGCCGATTGCGTTACATTTATATCCTTGAAAATTGCCGGATTACTTTGCAAGGTTAAACGAACGACGCCTACCCTAGCCGTTGGGCCTGGATTGGCGGACGGAGCCGTGATTCTAATTTTTGTGAATCCAGATTCCTTTGCCGCCGTGAAAGCAAAACCGGATGGCGTTGATATATTCCAATCACCGGATGAAGAAACATCCAACAATTGATTTGATCCCGATGGCTGTGGCAACGTTACTTCGTAAGAACTAACATCCAGGTATTCCGCCGGCGGTGCTGCACCTAATTGGTTGATGGTGAACGTTGCCGTTAATCCGTCTAAGGAATCAGACACGGCCAAAAATGTGAATGATCGTGGGATGGTGGATGGATTACCACTAACTGAAAAGCTCACCACCTCGCCATCAATAAAAGTTTCCTTATCAACACTTATCCCTGGCGGTATCGATACGAAGTGAAAAACTCCCAGCGTGTTGGTTCTAAAGGTAGGACCTAACAATGCACCAACCGGCGAAACGCTACTAACTGCCGGCGGTTCGAAATAGGCCAGGAGGTCTATGGTAAAGCTATCGGTTTTTTTAGCGCGATCATTTTTCTGGCGGAGACTTACAACGTAGGTTCCAAGGTCGAGGCGATCGATCGTTTCAAAGTTTCCGAAGTTTTCAATCTCCCACTCGTAGCCGTTTATAATTTTAACATCATGGCTCAGGGCCATTTGAACTTTGTCAGCAAGCCAAGATGGCATGTTGTAGAATGAGATCTCCACCTGGCGGTACGGTATAGCGCGAAGCATGCGCGGGATCCCACGGTCGCTTATATCGACATCGACCTCGCCGGCGGGAGCGAACTTGTAGAAGTCTGCGGGGATACGGACAATATTTGTCCAATCAAAAAGATAAACGTAGTTCCAAAGGTCCTCCCTGTTGTAGGTACCGTTGTGCCGGTATTCCAAGGCGAGGGTTTCTTCATGCACTTCGGCAACAGCCAAGGGCTCGGAGGTAAAGGATACATCGTAGAGAGCGATCCCATGTTCGCGGCGGATAAAATATGTTCCTGGAACCAGGGCGGCCAGCGAGATAAGTTGGGTGTAAAGATTGGCTTCCTTCTCATCGTAGGCGATCTCCACCAGGCCCTGCACTGGATTTATCAGGGTAACATCCTGGTCGATAAGGTAGCCCTCCGCCTGCAAGGTCGGGTTCCAACGGATCTCCGTTATTTCGCCCGCCGCAAAGTTCACCCCGTCGTAACTATACCGCACAAGGTCGCCTGGCATAGCGTTGATATTTGGCAGGCGCCCCTCGTAGGAGATGAGCTCGCCTGGTACGGTGAAATCCTCGTCGGTATATTCCTGGGTGTCGCTGAAATAAATAAACAGTTTGTCCTCTATAGAGGAAAACATGCAGGTGGACCGATAGAATTTATTTCTGTAGTCAACGGCAACGCTAGGGAACATGTCAGGACCGTAGGGAGTATCGTGGCAGTCTACAATGCGCACCCGGTTCTGGGGGAAGTTGGAATAAAATTGTATCCGTATGGGATCGGTCTTTTCAAACTTCTGCTTATAGGTTTTCCCATCGTCGACGGTGGCGTGTTTTGTCTGCGCATACCTCCGCTGATCAAAGTTTGCACGCACTCCGGTCGGCTCCGAGTCAAGGGTAAACTTGATCGGGTTTGCAACTGCGTCCTCTATGATAAACTCTAGTTCCATTTTTTATTGATACAGTAAATGATCGTCCGGGCCGTCGCCGTATTTGATATAATCTGTGAGCCCATCGCCGTACTTGACAATGTTTCCTGCTTCCACCTCAGCAGGGATCTTTTTAATCGGGGTGTCCTTGGTTCCAAGCATGCGCCACTCGGCTCGGCCCTTCTCGGTTTCAGCGTCGACCTCAAAAATGAAATCGAAGAACTTCTCCTCCTCATAGGTATAGCTCACAATCCCCAGGGGATTTTCCAGGATGGCGAAAAATTGTGAGAGCGTGAAGGGGCATTTAAACTTCCGATCCTCCGGCAGGAAGAAAGCATTGCCGCCGGTATTTAAATCCTGGCCGTCGATGGTGGTACCCAGCGCGGTGACAAGATGTAGCCCCGCATTTTTTTCCTTGGATTGGAAATAGTAAACCTGATTTTTTTTTGCCAGTGGGATATTCAAGAACCTTCTGCCGCGCAGCATATTTTGGCCCACTGCAATGCGTAGGTTCATAGCTGTCTCAGGAGAAAAAATGCCATCGACAAATAAAATTCCTTCCTGCCGCCGAGAGATAATATCCTCGCCGACCTTGATCATATCGATAAAAAAAATCTTGCTGTCGTATTTGGAATCTTTGGATCCGGTATCAATGATGCTTTCCCGGCGGGCGAATTCTATTCCGTAGCCATCCCCGCAGTACTTGGAAACTAAATCCAGCTCCTTCTTGACGGCCTTTAAGGAGTTGGTGTATTGATAGATGGTGTTGAATTCATCGCGACCGTTTTGCTCCTCATATTCGTTGATGGGATAACCGGCTTTGACGGAATTGAAGAGAAATTCCTTCGTTGGGGAGATGGTGAGATCGTTAACTTCTCCCAGCTCAACTGCTATGTTGCCATTGAACAAAAAGTCAAGTGGCTCGATGCGTATAGTCTTATCGGTAATGATAGCGCCCAAGAAGCAAATAGTGGAATAGCTTGAAAAGGCATCGCGCATCGAAGTTGAAACTTGCACCTCATCCAAGGGGATCCCCCGCAAGAGCAGGCCCGTAGTAATTGCCAGGTAAGCACCCTCGCCGTCCTGGGCATAGCCTAACTCCTCCCGACCAAAATATTCGGAGTAAAACTCGCCGTCGGTCATTTGAACAATGAGCGCCTCGAACAACTCATGGGGAAGTAAAATCGGGTGAGTGGATTCTGGCACGCTACTATCGGAGTGGATGGTAAGGTGCATGCTGTTGTAAAGGACTTCCGTTTTTAAGTTGTTGGAAAGGTCGACGCCAGCCATGACGATCGGCATGTACCCCAGGTCGAAAGTTTCATCCAGGTCGCCGTCTTCATAAAAGAAAACCAGGCAATGGAATTCGCAGGCAATAACAAGATACTGCGCGGGCAAAATCTCCAGGGTGGCCGCATAGTTGAAGTTGTAGTTGCCGGTGGTCATTTCGTAAGTAGCTTCGTGCTTTACCTCCGTGGTAATGCCGCCGCCGACGATGGGTGTTACCAGCATCACCCGGAAATAGATTTTGTAACCAGCATATTGGGCGATGTCCCCCACGGACTGAATGAAAATAGGCAGGGGCAGTCCCTTGTAACTCAGGGTAAAATTTGTGTCGAACGCTATGTTTATCGTCTGCGGTGTTACCAGATTGTTTCGGTAGATGGATGAGCTCGAGGTCCCGTATAGGTCGTTGATCAATCGCTCGGCCTCCTCCTCGTTGGTCCCCTCTTGTGGAACGGAGACTTCATAGGGATTTTTATTTACGCCAGGGTTGCCGCTTTCCTTATTGAGAAAGGGCAAGGTATGCGAAAAAGTTTGTGGCGCATCCTGGGAGGATCCCAAAAATTCTGAATAGAAAAAAATGGACCGGCCTCTTATTATCCCGTTTTTAAATGATGCAGGTGCAACGGGTTTCCGGTCCAGGGAAAAAGTATTCCGAACATTGAGTTGAACATCCTCTCGGTTCTGGAATTTTTGCACGAAGGACGATTGAATAATATCGACTTTGTAACGGTGAAACTTCCGTTCCTCGATGTAGTTTTCCTGATTCACCTTGCCCTCAAAAAGAAACTTATTCGGATTCCGATAGTATTGCCGGATGGTTACGTCGGCATCAATGCCATAAAGTAACCTTTGCCGTTGCATAAACTCATACCCATCGCCCACGAAATCAAACTCCACCGAGATGCTTTTGAGGATCCCCAGGTAGGTTAGGTCGCGGATGATCCGAAACTTTGTGGCGTCCCACCCTTGCGGGGCGTCCTGCAGTTCCAGGCGTTCGCCCGAGTCGTTTGATAGCAATATGGTTCTGTAGGTAGGATCCATTACCTGGGTCGATTTCGTAAGGCCTCGATATATTTTGCTCTGGTACCTCCGTCCTGATAGCCGGTAACTTGGCCGGATAGGTGCCACTCCCTTTTATTTCTGATGGTGCTGTTGATTTTGTCCAGCTTCTTTTCTATCCGCCCGTATGGCTCACCTGAGATCGGGCGCCGGTCAAGATGCAGCTGGTTGCTGGCAAGCATGCGCATGGTTTCCTCATGGGGGATGATCTCCGTTCCTCGCGGGAAGTTGTACACCGTGGCAACCTCATGGGTAAGCGCAAGCTGTCCCCCTGGCATGCGGACAAGTTCTTGGCCTTTTTCCCCGGCGATGATGGGTCCGCCCTGGTGGTCCTTGATACCTTTTTCTGCTGCTGGTATGGGCCGGGCGATGATCGTAGCGATTTGAAACGCTGCCAGCGCCCCGTAGAAAGCTGCAGCAATGGGACCGCCGTCCTTCAATCCCTTGATCGTAGCCGCCGCCCCTTGGATGATGGCTTGCGATAGGGCAATGGATTTATCGAAGATGGCCTGCCGACGGATGAGCTGCCGCCTCCGTTGTTCGAGGGCCGCTTGCCTTACCTCCTCGGCTTTTTCCAGGGCGATCTTCCGCTCTTCGCCAGATTCCTCTATGGATTTTTTTTGCTCGTCGCTCAAGATTTCGTTTGCCAGGCGTTGCTTCAAGGCGAAGTCCTCCTGTTCCAGCTGCTTGGCCAGGGCCTCCTCATTGGCGGCGCTTTCTTCGTCAAGGGCCTGCAGGCGCCTTTCGGTAAGGGCCTGGAACAGTCCGCCGATCGCGTTGGTGAATTCGGTATAGACAAAGGAAACCTGCTCGGCGAAGGTGGAGAGGTCTTCGAGATTTTTTTTCTGCCCCTTGTTGAGCTGCTCATAATAGGCGTTAGTCAAATCCCCTTTTAGCTTATAGAGTTGCTTTTCAACTAAGGCGCGTTCCTCGGCGGAAAGGTTTTCGATGTCCAGGATCTGCTTCATAGCATCGATTTGAACCTGGACATAATCGTCGGCATAACGTTTCCGTTTTTCAGCAATGATTTTTTCGGCCTCCTCCACCGACATACCACGGGCAATGGCGGCCTTCTTGGTTGCCTCAATATCCTTATCGATGGAGTTTGTCCTGGCCTCAGCTGCTTTTATGATCGCAGCTTTTTCCTTTTCCACTTGCGCCTTGATCTTCGTATTATAATCGCTGACGGCCTCGGCAGTAATTTTTTGCCGGTCCTTTACGCCCTGAGCGGTGATGGCGGTTTTTGCGGCCTCATATTCTTTGTCGACCAGTAGCCGCGCCGAGGGGGAAAGGTTAGGATCCTTCAATGCCTCGTCGTGTATTTTTTTTGCCTGCTTCCGCCGGAGGTCATCAAATTCCTCGGAGGCAGTTATTCTCTCATCGATACCCTTCTGCTGGTTGTCGATGATCTCCCGCTGCGTTTGGATTTGTTCGTTAAGCAAGAAGCCACTCAGCGCCGCAGCATCCTTCCGCTCCTGGGTGCGGGCCTCCTCATTGATGACGGCTATTCTATTATTTGCATCGGCGATGATATCGACAAAATCTGCAAAGTCTTTTTCTTCTTCCTCATTCAGTTTTCTGCCGTAACGCCTGGCTGTGTCCAGGATGGCGATGTATCCTTTTTCCGCTTCCGCAATGACGGCTTCATTTTTTTTAATTTCTAAGTCCGTCGTTTTTTCTCCCTTGGCTTCAGCAACGGCAATTTCTCGGGCCGCCGATTTTTCGATTGCATCAATCTGTTTCTTAGACGCATTTATGGTGGCTTCGTTTTGTTCATTCAGAGCAAAGGTTGTCAAGCCTATCGCATCGGTTAACTTCTTGAACCAATCGGTAACTACTTTCAAGGGACCCGTCATCGAATCCAGCGCCTTGCTGAGTCCGGGAGAATCATCCTTGAGTTTAATCATTGCAGCACCGGCGGCGGCGATCGCGGCGGCTGCCAGGATATAAGGATTCTTTAATAGCTTCAAACCTTCCTTTGTCATGGTGGCACCAAATGCCTTCATGCCGGCAGTGGCTTCCTTGAAAGTCATTCCCTTCATGGTCGTGAAAAATTGTGTAGCCGCAGCGTTGGCACCCCTGAAATCCAAGGCCTTGAGTTTGTCGCCCATGAGCCCGAAGGAGCCAGAGATATTCTCCATTTTGGAACCTGACAAAGCATTTATAGAGGCTTCAATATCGCCTATCTCATTTTTTAGTTCCCCCGCTCTAGCCGCAGCCGCGATGAATTCTGCCGACTGCGTTCCTAACGTGGAGGCTATACCAATCATTTCATCGTGTGCATCTTTCAATTTCGTTTTTAGATCCTTGAATGCCCCCGCATAATTTCCAACATTGTCGCGATGGTCGCCAATACTTGCGTTCAATCGCTTAACGTCTTTATCCTGCTGAACAATTATTTTATGAAGTTCCTGGCCTTCCTTACTCGTCCGTTGTTCTTCGGTGGCGAGTTGTTTGTATGCTAACCGGTTTTTGTTTAGCGCAGCCGTTAAGACTTCGATCGACGCATTTTGTGCGCTCACTGTTTTAGCGTCCTTTTCTCCCAGCTCCGTTTTTTCTTTTAGCTGTTGTTTGGCAACCTTCAGGGCGGCTGCTTCCTTCATATACTCCTCGGTGTTCCGCGCATTTATGGCGGCCATCTGCTTGGAAACCTTTTGCAGCTCCTTCTCCTCATCGGTTAGCTTTTTGGTTTCTTCCCTGGTTTTTTTTATGCCCTCCGCAGGGCCATCGCCAACATCCATCTGCTTGGTGGTCGCGGCGATCTTGAGCATGACCTTGTAGGCCTCCTCCATATTTTTTGCAAGGATCAACGGGGCCTCCAGGGCATCGTCGGAGATAATATCTTTACGGGTGAGCTCTGCCATTTAGTTTTTCGCGTTGCGCCTTATAGGCATGATGTCTGCGTTCGATTAGTTTGGAATATTCATTGTACCGGGCAAGGGTAATCTCATCGGGTACGGTATAGCCCAGCTCCAAGGATAGCCCGGCCATCAGCGCCTCGAAGTTTTCCGATCGCCTGGGGGTGGTGGCCTGCGTTCGTTCCAGATCGTTTAGTTGCATGGCGATCTTGGTTTGTAGATTGTCGCATTTACGAATAGCCCGGTAAAGGGAATCCGCATAAGTTTTTGAGTTGGTGGTGTCGATAAGGTATCCCTTGGAGCGGACGTATTTGATGGCCTCAAAGTCCAAGGCATAGCATAGGATGACCAGGTTGGGCCTTACCGAGATATGTTCGTGCAGCAGGCGGTTATAGTTGCGCCAGCTTTTTAAGTACGAGTTGTATTCCTGATTGCCAGTAACCTTGTTATTATCCTGGACAATTTTCTCCCACATAGCAACGCATTGGCTATCCGTTGCAATGCCGGATTTGATCACCAACTTGAAGTTTCCGCTTTCACTTATCGCCATGAAGAGTTTTAAAGTGATATCCTCATAGCTGAAAAAGCTGGCGGTAATACTCGATGATGTCCTCCTTGAGATAGTCATGAGCCAAGATGGTTTTAGACTTTTCAGTAAGGCCAAAGATTTCTTCACCATAATTTGAAACTAGGTTTTCAGTTTTCCTGTCGCTGGCACTAAATATCACCGGCCATTTATCCGTTGCCGCCACCATGCTAGAGTGAAATGCCCCGGTAAGTTTTAGATCCGTTACGCCCCTTGGATTCATCCTAGCCTTCATCGCGGCATAGGACTCACTTCGATATTCTTTTAGCTTCATGCTTTCCGCATCGACCCCGCTCATCAGCTGCTCGGCATTGAGATCCACCAGCAGCCACTCATTATCCGTTACGATATCAAGGATGGCCTCCTCCTGGTGGTGGGCTTCGCGTCTTAGCTTTGCGATTAAATCTTTCACTGCTCCCATAGCTTTTAGAAAAGTAAGGGTGCGCCCCAAGGGATTATGGCAAACGCTTAAAGGCACACCCAGACTAAACATCACGCTTCTTTTACTTCGTGGTCCCTTTAAGCGCCGGGGGTAATCTGTACCGGTGTAAGCGTTTCGTAACCAGGGACAGACAACGTAGAGGCTGACACTAATGAAAGCTTGCTGGCTTCGAACGCTGTGCCGGTCAGGGTATATTGCCCGGCTATAGCAGGATCTTCAACCGCAGTGGTGATGGCATGGCTCGCTCCGTCGTCATCATCTACCAATGAGAAATCGTCCTTTACCAAACCAACCAATGGCGTGGAGTCACATTCAGCAGCCACTTTAACCGTTATAGTGGTGGCACTTGCTGCCCCGACAGTAGTTAGTTTTGTATCGACTATTCTTACAATTTGGTTGAAGGCATCGAAGGGTACCAGGACACCGTTTTTGTCAATCTCTTTGTTGTTCTGCAAGGCCACCATTATCGGGGACTTACTCGCTACGGAGCCGTCGTTAAACATGAGCTTCTCCGTTTGCAGCAGTTGCAACGTAAGGGCTAAACCATCGCCGTTATCCTTTTCAGAAAGGATAAGCTGGTTTTCGGAGTCGAAGAATATTACTCCACCACTATTTGCCCGGTGGCTGTACATCGCTTTATGTATGCACAGGTTTTCCCGGATCCCGAAACGGAAACGATAGTTACCATCCCGAACGGGTATGTAGGCCAGTGGAGTATCTTCATAGACAGCTTCCTGAGAAATGTTCTCGAAGCTTTTAAAATCTGGCCACCGATAAATTCTCTGACCCACGGGGGCCACGGCAGCATCATTCAAAAACGCCAAGAGCAAGACAGGGTCTGCAAGGGTCGCAGCAGGGATGCTGAAACCAGGAGGGGTAGTGATCATTGAGATCAACATTTCAGGCATCTTATTGCACCGAGACAACCCCAGATTCTTTTTTACGACATCACATTCCATAAAATATTATTCACAGTTTTTAATTGTTTTCGATAGTCTCAAATCGGTGATCTCAATAGCATCTAAGCGATCATTGAAGACATACTTTGCGTTGCCCTGCTCGTAGACCACACCCCAATAGGGCCGGTCAACTTTTGAATGAGGTGGATTTCCACGGTCGCCTGTCCAGACGAACTTCCCAACCCGGATGAGGATGCTGATAAACTTCTCGTACAACGGTTGGAGTAATGGTCTGAAGTTTACCTCGTACCGTTGCTGGATGGTATAGTTTGCCTCGGTAAGATTCAGGATTACAATGTGGAAGTTGTATGTTATCAGTCCATTAAGGGGTTGCTCTGGGTAGTCCATCAGCAAGGCGATGAGCGGATATTTCTGCTCCTTGAAAATCTGGTCGACGTTTTGTTTGGTTAGCTCGGTGGAGATATAAAGCTTATGGCCAGGGATGTAGAAAGGCGCCAGGCCTTGTAGCCGCTCAGGAAAGAGGGCAACAACTTCTGGATCCGTCCGCATGGCGGTCACAACCTTTTCGATATACGCAACTCCATCGGTCATATTCCAAACGTGTTAATAGAGTTAGGGTACCAGAAAGTCCAGTTAGCGTAGGCGGGAGGTATAGGAGGATCGGCATTGGGATCCGCATCAGAGTTGGCCTCGGAAATAAACCAACCAAGGGTGTCGGCCTTTTCAACAAACTCGTTGTAGGCGCGGACGATTCTTAGCGAGGGCGAGATAACCTCAGCGTTTTCCGCCTTGGGTTGCACCACGCCTATACCAGAATGGTTGTCGAAGGTATCGCGCAGCCAGTTGGAGAATATGTAGGGAACCAGCATATCGACCAGGCCCAGCCACTCATCGGCCCAATCGTCATCGTAAACGAAAGGAGATCCTTTCTCTAGCATGAGCCATTTATTATCTTCTATCTTGGTCCATTCCGTTCCTTCAACCGGCGGGATCCCGGTATTGTCAGCCACCGCCTCCCAGATACTTATTCCGTCCACCACTTGCTGCCCTACCAGATAGGCCGTTGTAACAACCCACTGGCTGGGTAGCAAAGCGCGAGCAGAGATAAACTCATTGTACAAAGGCACGCCCAGCGCCTTTTTCAATACCTCCTCTTCATGCTTATCGATGTAAGGCTGCAGGGTATTGACCACGCTGCTTACATTGGGTATGTTGTAGGGGATGAGATTAAAATCGTCGGGCGTGCAAAACATGATCGTAAATGCTATTAAAAGCGTTAAGGGGTTTCCAGGTCTGCAAGTGCAGTGGTGATGTTGGTAACCTTCCGGAAGGCGGCCTCGTCGAGGGTTCTGATCAACAGGGCAAGACGTTGTTCGGCAAGAATGGTAAAAGTGTTCTTGATAAACTGGTCGTTGATCCATCCCATCTCCACAGTGAAATCTTCCAGCTCGTAGATGGTACCGTAGTTAAAGTCGCCGATTACGAAAGTATTCACAACGACTTGGCTACTCGGTATTATTTGAATGCCTGCGAGGCTCGTACCGTCAGGTGAAAGCATAGGCGGCAGCAGGTAACGGCCTCCCGTGTCCTTGTACAGTCTAAGTTTCAGCATATCGGTAGGATTAAGCAGAACGGTGTTGACCGTATACTTACCACCCTTGTTGTTCATGATATCGGCAGCAGCCACCATGATGAGGTCGAAAAGATTTGCAGCCTCAACTGTATCCGCATAAGGAGTTGTAACCAACGCAGGGGCTGATGTGTAAACGCCTTTTATAATTGGAGTTACCCCGGTACCGGCATATAAATCTGCCTCGATCTTAAGGGAAAGGTTTACTTCCAACAGCCGGCGGATCTCGCTTTCAATAAAATAAACATCGTTCCAGGCTTCCTTGGTGACAGGAATGGAATCGGCAATCTTTTCGATAGGGAGCAACCGTTCAATCCATGAGATCGCGCTTTCCGGTTTCGCAGCGCCTTCAGCAACCCAGGCAGCACCGCGAGTAACGGCTGCCTGATCATAGTAGCGTATTACACCATTGGAAGAAGGACTCACCTGCGCGTGGCGAAATAGATCCCAGATGGGAGTATTGGGGTAGGCTAAATAACCGACGTCGGGGAGGCGCATGGCCATCGTAGATCCAGACACCAGGGCTCGCGTTACTAAGGTTTTATCGACGGTGAGCTTTACGTTGGGTCCGCCCTGGCCGATGCTCTTTATTTCTTTTGCCTTTTCAGAAACCAGATCCTTGATCGATTTCTTGGGGCCGGGGTTCGATTGGAATATCCTGCGCATCTCCTCACCTTGCTTTGTTACAGCATCGGTAAGGGTCTTGATAACGTCGGCCTTCAACCCGAGCGTTTCGAGTTTGCTTGTCAGTTCTTCTGACTTCATGAGTCCTGCGCATACCGCCTGGACTTCTGTTTTCACTGCTTCCCGTATAGCTATGCCGTTATCTTTTGCAACGCCTTCCAGGAGAGTTTTTAATTCTTTCTCATCCATAAAGCAAATGTTTTTTGTAGTGAGTAATTAGTTCGTGTACATCTACGGGAGTGCGTTGCGTCGCGGGCTCCTTTCGCTCAGTGCTTAAAGCGGGCTGAGATTTATTTCCCAGGGTTGGGGTAAGTTCATTTGATCCTACTAAGACGGCGGATACCTCATGAAGGCGGGCCTCGCGAACAGCCCAGAAGTATCCTTGCGACTCGGCAGCATCCTTGTTGCCCAGGGTAGGAAATACCTCGCTCCATGTTTTGTATTCGCTCTGATAGTTTTCATCGTTGATGGCCAGGTCGACCTTAACATAGGTCATCTTAACGGAATGCTGATCAACATGGCCGCCCAGGTATTCCCGGTACATCATGGGATTCAGATCCTTCTCGATCTGGCTTTCCATTACCAGGACCGTTGTGTCGCCGTTCTTGGGATGGCCCAAGGCCCGCCACTTCATGCCCTTGTCATAGAATTGAATCGGGCGACCGATCTGGCCGCCATACTCAAACTTATGATCGTGCAAATGGCGGATGCGCCTGGCGGAGTTTTGAACGCTCTTGGTAAATAGGCCCGGAATATGAACGTCGTCATGGGCGTCGAGCCAGTTGTATGTGTTGGCAACGATGGTCCGTTTCAATATGCCCGCAGCCTCGTCGTTGTCATAGAGAAAATTGTCCTTGGTAACGCTGTCGTCCGCTTCAATTACGACCGCCGCCGCCTCGGTATACTTCTGCTGATGCTTTGCTATCTCAAGAATTTCTGCTTTGTTTTTCATCAGAAACTCGATGTGAGATTTCCCGGTGAGGCCAGACTCGACTTTCATTTTCTGATAGGTTTATTTTCCTTGATTATTTTTTCCTTTTCGACAATGGACTTCTCTAGCTTCTGCTTGTCCACCTTGCGCTCATCGAAATCCGTCTGCCGGGGATCAGGTTTTCCCTTTGGCTTTTTGCTTTTCTTGCTTTTCATAAATTCTTGGGTTTTCATTATACCCTGCACACCTTTTGGCGTTGTGACTTTCAACCACTTCAGGAAGGCATCAAAGGATTTCCTGAGTTGTAGCCGTTCACTTAGCACCCTTGGATTTTCCTTTTTCATCTTTGTCGTCCTCCTCTTTTTCCTCTTTGCTCTTTCCCTTTTTCAGTTCTTCCTTGAGTTGGAGATTCCGTTCGCGTATACTTCCTCCGACAATACCGGAGGGAAATTCCCGCTCGCCCTTTTCGATCATCTCGGCTTTGACTTCGAGATTGCGATCGCGCTGGGTCTTCTTATTCCTGAGTTGTGAGCCGATACTTTTATTTTTTTCGGCCTCCTCTGCTGAGTCTTCTTTCTTCTTTGCCATAGGTTTTTAGTTTTGTTTTTGCGTATCGATTCCGTACTTCACCAGCTCGGCCTGGTATTGTTCAATGGTAATGGCCTCGTCCATGTATGCCTTCGACAACGCCTCGACTACTGTTTTAAGAGCGGTGCCATGCTGGTTCAAATCGTCTTGGAAAATGGGGAGGTGGGAAAAGTCCGCGATGATACGGTCGGTGGTTCCTTCCAGAAGCCGGGCCGTCATCGCTGCAGCTCGCTCGTTGGCTTCCGGGATTATTGTTCTGAGGTACAATCCTTTTTCTGCCTGCTTCTGGTTTTCGAAAGTGGAGCCTTCCTTGGAGGCGAACATCTCAGGTGGTATACCGAAGGCATCCAGGATCCTATCGAAGTCCTTTTCGATTTCTTCGAATAGCCCCAGGCGATCCGGGTTGACACCCATCTGCTGCCATTTGAGATTCGAGTCCGAGATGATGATTTGATATTGATCATGGAGGCCGCCGTATTTCATGTATTCTCCCTGCAGTCGCTCGCGCTCACCCGGAGCAAGCGGCAAAGGCGATCCGGTGCCATCCCTCCCAGCGTTGCCAAGGATCCCCAGCGCCCCGCGATGTTTTAGAATGACGCCACGAGATTCATAGGCCATCTTTATGTTGTTGATAATGGGGGTCAGGGGTTTGAGCTTCGACTCCCCGGTAAGGATCTCCTTGTCGGAGGCGCTCTTGATGGTAACCCGGTTATCGTTGAGGTGAATGATTTGATCCGAGTCGATCTCTTTCTGCTGGTTGTTTTCGTATTTTAAAATGTACTTGACCGATTCGGGGGCGTCCTTGTAAAAGAAGAAGGGGATCTTCTCGTTGTATTCGACGGTGACTAGATTGGGAGGCAGGGTAAAAATCCTGGTGATTTTTTTAGCCATGCCCACGGGGAAAAACAAATACATGAATTCATTTCCGTAGATCTCGTGGAATAAAACCGACTGCCGGATCCATTCCTTCTGGGCCTGAAACCAGTTCGGACTTCGGAGCACCGGGGAGATCTCCGTTTCCTTATCGTTGCCATCCTTGTCAACGCATTTGTAGATTCCGTTTGAATGAGCGCGGGCCTTTAAGTTGATCGCCGCATTGACCTCGGGGACGCAGTTGAAGGCGTCGAGGTAATCGATTTCGTTCCAGGTATTATGGGTTGAAGCGAAGCGATAGAACCACCCCGGCCCCCATTTTTTTGGACGCCATAAGTTTGTGAATATCCGCCCCCAACCTGATAAGTTCACATATTTTTTTAATCGCTTAGGCGATCAGTTGCAAAGCTTATTTTTTTTCATGACTCTACACGGTCATAAACTTGTCACTTTGCTGGTGGAACAGTAGCGTTATGGTTGTGTTTTGAAAAAAAGTTGTGCGCGGAGTGTCTTGGCGCACGTATTTTTGATTATGAAATTCATCGATTGGCTTGCAGAGCTCTACCAAGATCGCCCTACTTTGATGACGGCGCTGGCGATCGGATTTTATTGCGCCTGCATTGCGCTGTCGGTTTGGTTCCACGTTACCTTGATACGATTTATCTGCAGTTGCTCATGACCGCATACCGGGCGGCATCCCAGAGGTGGTTAAACTCATCCACCGGCTCGTCGAGTTTGATGCCGTGGATCTCCCGGTATTTATAGTTGGCCTGTTCCTTCCGCCATTCGGGGCAATCGATAATATGGATTTTGTATTTTTTGAGCAGGGAGATCCCGTAGGTAATGGCCCCCGGAAACTTCCGAACGCCAAGGACCATGAGCCCCGCCCGTCGGCAGTCGGCAATATAGCCCGGCTCGGCGCTGTCGGCCCAACACAGGCCCTGGGTTGGAACGGCGGCCCGGACCAGGGGAATATACTCGTTAGGGGAAGGCGTCGGCTCATAGGCCAGCTTTTGTAGGTATAGGTTATCCCCGTTAACGCCCACTTTTACTACCGTAGAAGGGCTGTTGGTTTTGCCAATATCGGAGCCGTAATAAATCCGCTCGATGCCCGTAGGAAATTCTTGCAGCCAGGTAACATGCTGAAAGATCAATCCTTCCGGGGCCGATCGTAAACCCAATCCGTAGACCGCCCACATGTAATCATCGGCGGTACCCTGGTCGATATTTGCCTGCGTTGGCTGGTAGGATAAAATCTTTCTTCGCTCGGCTGCCGAGATGTATGGGTTGTCCAGGAAGGTTGTCTTCTTGAAGGCCATATCCTTGCGCGTGCAAAACTTATCGTAGACATAATGATCAGTAGTCTTAGGGTTGTAATCGCCCCACCAGAATTTACGACAGCGCATTTCCGCCTGATCAACGACGGCCTGTGGTACGTCGAGCCACTCGTTTACAAAAAAGTAATCGCAGGATGAGCCGTGGAACTTACTCTCGTTGTCGGCTCCCAAAAGGTGGATGGTATTTCCGAAGATATAAAACTGCGAAATCTCCTGGCGGTTTTGGAATGGCGATCGGATCCCGTACATGGGCAGGCGCCTATTGAAGTCCTCGTATAGGGTGGTCTTAAAGGAGTTGTAGGTTTCCTTTATGATTTTGATGGTGGCGTTCGTTTCGCGTTTGGTACAAAGCCAAATGATAAAATCGATACTCCCCCAGGTCTTCGTGCTACGGGCGGATCCTTCAAGGATGGCCCCGCTATACCCCAGCTTAAACGCGTGGAGGAGGTGGAGAAAGTTCGGTGAGATTTTGCGTTTCATCTTCGAGCTCGATAGGGAATAGATCGGCGACGGCCTGGCGGGAATCTGAAAGGTCGATTTCCTGTTTCACCTTTCCATAGCTACGATCCAAGAGTAGCTCGGCGGCCCGTACATCGCCACGCGCTGCCTTGGCACGAATGGCACGAAGGATTACTTCCATAGCCGTAACGCCGTCGCGCTGCTCGCCCATGATTTTATCGATGAGCTCGTCCAGGCCTGGCAATTTTTTCTTCCGCCCGGCTGGGTTTCCAGACTCGCCTTTCTTCCAGCGATTCCCTTTTCCGATTACATTTTCAGGATGCGGCATAAGTGGTTTGTTTGTCGATTGCTTCTCCGTTGCGCTTTATTTCCAGCTCAGGAAAGAACTTTGAAACCCGGTCTACGATGATCTGGCAGAACTTTGGGTCGATTTCCATAGCGTAAACCTTGCGGCCCAGCTGTTCGGCGGCGATGATAGTTGTACCGGATCCGCAGAAGGGTTCGTACACATCCCCGTCGTGGTTTTGTATGGGGCGGGCCATGCACTCGACCGGCTTTTGGGTACCGTGGAGCTGCGCCTCATCCTCGGCTTTTGATCGCTGGGTAGTATGGATGGAGTCAATATCCCAGATCGTTGTTTGCTTGCGATCGCCAGCCCAGTTTCCCTTTGACCCTTTCTTTACCGCATACCAGCAGGGCTCATGCTTCCAGTGGTAATCGCCTCGGGACATAACCATTTGATCCTTATTCCAAATGATCTGGCTGCGCATTTCGAAGTCGCATTTTTCCAGGGAGGTTTGAACGGCGGCGGCAAATTTTCCTGCGTGCCATACGTAAGCAACCTTTGAAGGAGCGAGGGCCCAGGCCTCCGTCCAATCGACCCGGTTGTCGTTGGTAACTTCCTGCACTCGCGGGCTATTATTTACTCCGGCTTCATGGCGCCAGGAGGGTTTGTAGTTTACGCCGTATGGAGGATCGGTAACCATAAGGTAAGGTTCCTTTCCCGCCAGGAGTTTGGCTACATCATCGGGCGAAGTTGAGTCGCCGCATAGCAAGCGGTGGTTGCCAATTTCCAGAAGGTCGCCAAGTATTATGTCGGTTTCAATGTCGGCTGGGATTTCGTATTCATCCTGGCGAACGGGGCCACGCATGAAAGCGGGAATATCCACGCCCCACTCGGCAAGCTTTCCAAGATCCCACTCGTCGGCTTTTATTATTTCCCAATCCCACTCGCCGTAACCGACGTTATCTTTTATGATAAACTCCTTTAGTTCTTCGGGGGTAAAGTTTTGAGCCTGATGAACCCAATGGTCCGGGAGCTCCTTGTATCCCAATTCCAGCAGGGCCCGGTAACGCATGTTTCCGCCGATGATAATATTTTGCTCATCCACGATGATAGGTCGGACGTCGAGCATCTTGGGGAATTTTTCTATTGATTGGACCAGGGCCTTGAACTTGGCGTCCTTGATGAGCCTGGGGTTGGCGGGGTTGATTTTGATATCCGTTGCTTTCATAGTAGGTTGGTACAATGCGGCAACTTTGCTGGTACTATACGGGGGGAAACATGGCGCGGAAGGTTGAAAACCCGTTGCGCACAAAAAAACCCGCCTGTGCACCGAGCGGGTTGAACCTTTTGAGACTTAGGAAGTTAGGCGTGAAAAATTCCTTTGAAAGTTTGAACCTACAACCGATTACTGATTGGTCAACCCACTTTTTTTGCCGGTTTCGAAATCTAGCCAAATTCCCACTTTCTTCCTACTATCTTGCTAACACTCAAATCGTTCACGGTAACTTTACGGGTACTTTGTTGTTACTTAATAGGTGTTATATTGCTATTAAATGGGGGGTATTGGTTGCAAGACGGTTGCAAGCGATCCGCCCCCAGCAAACGAAAACCATAAACGAAAAATGTTAGTACTAAAAACCAAGCCGAGCATCTCGATCTTCCTGGACACCAGGCGGGCGCTCGCAAAGAAAGGCAAGTCCCTGCTTGCCGACAACGTGAAGGCTACTATCTACCCGATACGGCTCAGGGCAAACTTCCAGCAAATGGAAAAGGGGGTTAAAAAATGGAAGCACGCGATCTTCTCCCTGGAGGAGTATTGTACGGAGGCCGACTACAAAGGGGCCAAGGCCTCCCGCGCCCGTACCGCCCGCCAGGAAGCTATACGGGAGAAGCTTATCGCCGCCGAGCAAAAGGCGGTTACTATCCTGAAGGGCGCCGAGGTTATTACCAAGGAAGAATTCGCCTCGCTATTCAATACCTCGGGCAACTTGAAAACGGTCGACAGCGTTTTCGAAATCAAACTGGCCCAGCTGAAGAAAAACAAAAACCCCCCGACTACCCAGAAGTTTTATCGCGATACCCAGAAGGCCGTCAACGGGTTTGCCCCTGAGCTGCGCTTTGTAGAAATCACCGTTACCTGGCTGCAGGATTTCGAGGAGCATCTGAGGGCCAGCTGCAATTCCACAACGGTAGGGATGCACATGATTCACCTGCGGGCGATCTATAACCTGGCCATGAAGAAGTTAAAAATTATCCACCGCGATCGGTATCCCTTCGGCATCGAGGGCGGCTATATCATCCCGGAAGGCGACTCGCGAAACTTTGCGCTCACCAGGGCGGAGAAGGAAAAGTTGGAGCAATTCAAAACGGAGGATCCTCATGTACGGTGGGCGGTGGATATGTGGCTGTTTTCTTTTTACTGCTACGGACTGAACTTCGCCGATATCTACGGACTGAAGCGCGGGGAAATAGTCAACGATGAAATCCGGCGGAAGCGGGAGAAGGCAAAACGGGCCAAGGCCAAAAACTCCCACCTGGTAATACCGATCTCCAACCCCCGGATCCAGGCGATCATAAACAAGCATGGCGTTTTGAATTCGGATCCCGACGCATACGTTTTCCCTTTGTATACCAAGAGCATGAACGATGAGCAGAAGCGGGCGGCCCTGGACAAACTTTGCGGGGAAGTAAACGATGCTTTCTACGAGGTCGACGAGGCCATAGGGGTAAAGGAACATATTACCTGCTACGTTGCCCGGCATACCTTCGCGTGCGTATCGCGGGAGAATGGTAGGAGCATCGAGGAAATTTCAGAATGCCTTGGCCACGCTACCATTGAAATGACGCAGCGTTATTTGAACAGCTTTTCTACCAAGGTCAAACGCGAGCATAGCGATGAGCTGGTCGGGGTCGGATAAAATGTTCCACGTGGAGTCAACCATAGTAACAGGAAAGTTACCGTGGAAAGGCGCAGGGATTTCCTACCTTTGCCGCTGCTAAAAGTGTTTCATGAATTTTCAAAGCCCCCAGGTTGGTGACTCGCCTGGGGGTTTTCTATTAGGTAAGCTTTATTATTTTGGCCCCTTCCTGCTGCAGCTGATCCTGGACCTCGGTCCATTTTTTTCCTAGCATCCAGACAACGTCCGGCGGGGCGGATATAACCTTTCCACCAGCGCAGATTATTGCGTAGGTCCGCTCCTGAAAAGTAACTCGGTACCAGACCATTGTAGGGGAAATTCTTATAACAATATCCGACCCAATTTCGGGTTATTTCCTAATCGCAGGTGGCCTCCCTGGCCGTTGCCGCCTTCCGCATTGCTTCCTTGCGCGTGGCGGAGGAGGAAAGGATAATCGTTTTCTGTTCGCTAGTCAGCGACTCATGTTCGATGCGGTATTGAACGGCAGCATCTTCCGCCGCCAGATCCTTTTCCAACTGTTCCTGGATGGCCCGTTGGCATTCCATTTTATCGCCATCGGAATCCGAGCAGGAAAATAACAACAATGCCGCAAGGGCAACAGACAACATAGTGGTTTTCATTTTTCGTTTTTGTTTATAGGAAGCAAATGTCGGGGCTACTTTCCCTCGCTACCTTGCTTAGTTAGATTTTTTATTACCTCCGACAGATCTTGGAGCAGTTTGGCCTGGTCGGTCATTTGGGATTCAATTTTTTTAAAGGCGTCCTTGTGCATCAGAATGTAGTTCCCCAAATGGATGAGCCGGTGCAGCGCCTCGCTATCGGCCTCGCTATGGGAAACGAAAACTTTTCTCTCCGAGGGCAAGTTGTAGGATCCTCCATTTACGAATATTTCTCCCGAACCCTTCTCCCACCATTCTTCGCTTATAGCCATCTCCTGTATGAAGCGCCTGGTTGTTGTAGGGCGCATTTCCCGATTTTCGTTGTAGGCCTTCTCCAAGGTAGAGTTGAGCCCGGAAACCTCCCCCAATTTATAGAGGGCCAAGTTCCTGGCCCTTAGGATCTTATCTATTTTAGTTCGGAATTCCATACATTTTCTTACAAATTCGGTTGTTACTTTCCCGGAAAAGTACTTACTTTAGGCTATAATAAAATGCTATTTAGTAAATATTTATGGACGAAGTTATACAAAATTCCACGGACACAAAACCCCCCCGGAAGAAAAGAACCTCCCGGCGGGATTCGGTCTTGGTATTATTTCGCGTTCCAAAGTTCGCTCACCGAAAAATGATTCTGTACCACCTCAAGCTACAGGCCGAGCGAAATAAGAAGGCCGTCCTCATGGACGCCTATACCGAAGGGATCATCGAATTTACCAGCACCCTAAAATTTGAAAACGATGCTCCGGCTGGACACCAGTAATATCGATTACAAGCAGCTGAAGAAATGGCTCCGCCACGGGGACATAGCCCAGCTTGCTGAAAAGTTTCAGCTATCCCGATCGGCGGCCTACAAGGTTCTGAATGGCGAAACCAAAAACTTCGCTTTCCTACAGGCAGCCCTGGAGTTGGCGGGCGAAAATAAAGCCCGTACCGATGCGCTCATGAATAAATTAAACCAAACTATATGAACAAACAAGTGTTACCCATCCCCCTGATCAACCACGAAACTGAGGCGCTAAAACTTAGCGTAGCCGTGGAGTTGCTTTACCGCCGGATATGTACTATGGAAGTAATCTTCCAGCAGGATCCTACCCAGCTATCCCCCGAAGATTGGGAGGACTACATTGAGTGCGAAAAGTTTTTAAATACCATCGGGGGAAAGAAGCTGGGGACCGGCGATGCCGTCCAGCGATACCTGGATCAATATTACGCAACAATTTAAACCAAACTATACATGAGATACTTAGCAACAAAACTTGAACTTGAATGCCTGCAGGAACTTTGCCGTTCCCATAACCTTCGGTATTCCGCATGGCCAACCGACAGCGGCCTTTTCGAAATGAAGATCCGCTATAAGGACGGGGACGAATTATCTGCCGACGTCGCCTTTATAATCGGCCAGAATTTTGAATCCAAAGTCCGCAGGAAAAGGGAGGTGGATTTTTTATCCCGCCTGCAGCAGCCGCCCAGCAATGTATTCCAACCCTTGGAGGATCTGCTGCCATGACCAGAGTATATTTAATCGGCCATGAGGTCGTATGTATAAGCAACGACTGCTTCTACTTTCGCCCCTTCCCTAAGGTAGGGGATATCTGCCTGGTGCAGGATGTCAAGTTTGCTTTCGGTAGGCGGTGGCTCCGGCTGGCGGGATATAACTACTCGACGGGCATTGGCCCCGGAAAAGTTGTCGCCTTCTGCTCCACCAACTTTGTCCCCCTGGACCTGGTCGGGCGGGATAGCCAAGAACGGATCCTCTTACTTCAAAAAATAAAAATCTAAAACAAAACTTTTATGGAACACCAAGTCACAAATACATTAGAAAGGATCCCGGTGGAGTCGGCCTTCGCTATCAATAGCTTTGAGCACGCCCAGCGCGTGGCAAAAATGCTCGCCTCCTCCGACCTTGTACCTAAGGAATTCAAGGGTAGCGTTCAAAACGTTATGATCGCCCTGGAAATCTCAAACCGGATCGGGGCCAGCCCCTTGATGGTAATGCAGAACTTATACATCGTCCACGGTAAGCCCTCCTGGTCGAGTAGCTTTATAATCGCGGCGCTCAATGCTTGCAAGCGCTTTTCCCCCTTGCGCTTTGAACTAACCGGCGAGGGCGACAAGATGGAGTGCTACGCATGGGCCTTTGAAACTTCTACCAACGCCAAGATCGTCGGCCCTACCGTAACGATGGCGATGGCCAAGGCCGAAGGTTGGATCGACAAGAACGGCAGCAAGTGGAAAACCATGCCCCAGCTCATGATACGCTACAGGAGCGCGGCCTTCTTCGGTAGGCTATACGCCCCGGAGATCCTCATGGGTATGCACGCCCAGGATGAGGTCGTCGATATGACGGCCCAGGTTGTAGGGGAAGAAATACAGCCCGGCGCCGACCTTGAAAACGGAATCACGGTGGAGGCGCTGCAGGCCCTCTACAACGAAAAACTAAACCTTCTTACCAAGCCCGAAATGGAACGGGCAAAGAGGATCCTGGAAAACAAGGAGGTCGATAGCTATCAAAAATTATTCAAATTCTTAAACGAAAAACAAGCAGCATGAGGACGGGAAATTTTACCAGCAGCGAGATCGTTGCTTTGATGAAAAACGGAAAGAAGGCGGGCGAGCTCGGGGCCCCCGCTATTGAATATGTTAACGAGTGCAATATGGAGAGGAGGTTGGGTCGGCCCCTTGAAGGGGAGAGCAACGCCCGCGCAACGAGCTGGGGTACCGTAGGGGAAAAATATGTTTTCTCCCTGCTGGGCCTTGAGTATAGCGCGGTCTCCAAGGATTCAATCCTACACCCGGAGTTTGATTTCTGGGCCGGTACCCCCGACAGCGTTTGCTATGAGGAGGCAACCCGAACGGTAGGCGACATCAAATGCCCCTTTACCTTGAAATCCTTCTGTCAACTTGTAGACGCCTGGGAGCGCGGTGGTATAGCCGGGATCCGGGACTATCATAAGGATGGCGAGAAATTTTACTGGCAGCTGGTTTCCAACGCTATCCTTACCGGCTGCGACCACGGGGAGCTGATCGTATTTGCCCCCTACAAACATGAGCTCGACGCCATCCGGGAAATCGCCCGGCACGACGATACGGGCTGGATCTTTTATGCCGACAACGAGGAGCTACCCTGGCTCCACGAAGGGGCCCACTATAAGAACCTTAACAAGTTCCGCTTCCCTATACCGGAGGCCGACAAGCAGGCCCTACGCAAGCGCGTGGAGGAGTGCAGCAAATATTTGGTCCAACCATTTTTAATACCTCAAACTTTATGACAATTAAACCTAAACTTTGACCTATAAGAAATCCCTATGCGGCCCACTCGTGCGACTCGTAGTTTGGTGGTACCGTAGAGGATAACCGCCTGGGGACGGGGGTGCTGTTTGCCGAGAGAGTTTTCAGCGCCCCCAAAATTTAAAAAAAAAAATACCCTACTCATGAAACAGAACAGCATCTTGTATGTTCGCCTTGGCCTCGTTGGCCTATTTTGCGTCGCGCTCATTCTTGGACTTGTAGCCTTTTGGATGCGATGAAAGCCAAGGAGGTAACATACGAAACGATCTTCGGGGAAATGGTAACCGTTACCACCAAGCAGCAAAACCCAATGCTGCGGGCATACGGCCCAGGGCCCAGCGACAAACGCTGCAAGGAGTGCGTCTATTTTATCAGAAAGGAATTCTCGCACACGTATTTCAAATGCCAGTTTCGGGGGAATACCAACGGACCGGCTACTGACCATCGGGCCAACTGGCCGACCTGTAAACGCTTTATTGAACGCATCGCCAAGCTAATCACATAATATGCAGCCGATCGATACGCTATACAATGGAAATTTTTTTCGTTCCCGACTTGAAGCACGCTGGGCATTCTTCTTCGACCAGGTAAATATCCGGTATGAGTATGAGCAGCAAGGCTTCCGCCACAACGGGGAGTGCTACCTGCCGGATTTCTTTTTGCCCGACGTATGGCTACGCCACAGCCACCGTGGGGTATACATCGAAATCAAACCGGAGAGCTACCCGACCAGCAACATACCGGCGGGCAAGTGGTTTACCAAGCCCCTGGTACTATTCACAGGCACGCCAGATAAAATGATCTGGGGGGATCCCTCCTGTGACGGTAATGGATTCCAGCTATACCCTGGGTGGGACAACTGTATGGCTATATGGAAATGCCCCAAATGTGGAACCTTTAAGATTGAATTTCTCGAGGGCAACTATGACTCCTGCCCCCTGGGACATCCGGCCAAGAACGATTACGATTTCTTAAAGGCCGCCGCACAAAAAACTATTTTTAAACGCTTCGAACATGCCTGAGGGACTGCCATATTTTAAGTTTTTTCCACGCACCTATACCAACGGAAGGATCACCCTTTTGGATGAGCATACCCAGGGTGTTTTTATCAACGTATGCTCCTATTATTGGATGAAAAATGGGCTGGTTTCTGAGGAAGAAATCCGACTTCGTTTTCGCAAAAAAAATAAATATTTGGAAAGGTTGTTTAAACAACGATTAATAAAAAAAATAAATTCGAAAATTTCCATCTCATTTCTGGACGAACAACTGGAAACGTTTGAGAATATCAGAAAAAAAAATAGTGAGAATGGAAAGCTGGGAGGCCGAAAACAGGAAGCGACCGCTTTAGGGTCGGTAAGCGAAACGGAAGCGACCGTTAACCCGTCGGTAAGCGAGCGCCAAGGCATTGGAGATAAAGAAGAAGATAAAGATAAAGATGAAGAGGGAGAGGAAAAAGAAAAAGAAAAAGGCGGGGGCGCTGACGCGCTTTTACCGGGCCCCCTTGGGGTGAAATTGAACGAGTGGGAACAGCACCTCCGGGAAAAGAAATGCCGCCTCACTCCATCCACCAAAAAATTGCAAATTGAAAAACTGAGGGCGATGTCGCCTAGCCTCGCCGTTGCTACGATAAATTTTTCTATCACCAACGGTTACACAGGACTTTTTGAAGAACGTCAAAAGCAGCAAAATGGAAAACGTACCCATTCCAAACAGCAGCAAGCCAGAGAAGGCCGTGACTATCTGGCGGAGCACTACGGCGATAAACTTGGGGGAAAGAAGATTTGATAAAATCGTCGCATCGGTAGGCCTATCGGTAAAAGAAATAATCGACGCAACCCCAATCGCCGTCCTGCAGTATGAGCTACAAGACGACCGCGAGGTAATCGAAAGCTTTCTCGCCGTCCAGATCCAACTCCTAACCGAGTCGGTAAACGTACAGCAGAACATTCAACCATACCAGATCCCGTCAATAGCCAAAACGTTGATCGATCTGTTCCCGGTTGAAAGCCTGGAAGATTTCGTCCTATGCTTCAAGCGTGGAGCCCTGGCGTTGTACGGGCCTATCTACAACCGCCTCGACGCTTCAATCCTGGTGGAGTGGATGCAAAAGCATCTCGACGAGAAGTACATGCTCATCGAGGCCAAGGTTACCCAGGAGCAGGCCAAGCATACCAACGACAACCAAGTGAACTATGAGGCCTTCAAAGCCCGCGCCCCGGAGGTATTCGCCAAGGCCCAAAACAAAAACAACGCTATGGATATGGGCTACGAGCGTTACAAGCTGGAAAACCCCTACAGGTATTACACCGTCGAGGGGGTTGAAGTCTACGCAAGAAGCCAGGAGCTGGCCGAGCGGCAAGTGGAAGCATTGATCCAATCGGGTGAACTTGAAAGGGTGCATCATGACAAGAAAGCAGATCATTGATGAAAACCTGGAACTACGGTGCGCACTTGTTGACGCGAGGGAATTGCTCAACAAGGCGGAGAAAACTATTCAAGCGATGGTTCGCGAAAGGAAACAAACGCTGCAGGAGATTCAGGATCTCAAGGACGTTATCAGATTTGCCAGCAACTTGGAGGCCGATAGGAAGTATCGATCGATGAGTGAGCAACGCAAGCACTGGAACGCGCAGCAGGTATTTATGAAAATCAATAGTGATGCAAACGATAAGCAAACGACTTAACTTTTAAACAATAAAAATCATGAAAACAACAGCAACCAAGGAGTCAGCAAAAGAAGTCATCGAGCATGCCGAACTTTTAAACGGTCTTGACAACCAGGGGAAGTTAGAAGTTCCCTACATCGTACAGGTAGAAATCGTCGGCTCATGCCCGCTCATTTTTCACAAGTGGAACGTAGAGGAAGTCGCTATAAAAGCTGCAGCTAAGAAGGGCAGCAAGGAAAAGAAAACCGACAACATCGAGTCGTTTATTTATCGAGACAACGATGGGGATATATGCTTACCGGGGGAATACCTACGGATGGCTATGTGCTATGCGGCGAAGTTCCGCCAGGATCCTCGCTCGCCTAAGAAGTCCGCCTTCGATTTATTCAAGGCCGGGTTGGTATCGATGACCGAGCTGGCAAAGGTAAACGGTGGATCCAAGACTTGGGATTTCATCGATCAGCGGCGCGTCGTTGTACAGCGAAACGCCATCACACGAATGAGGCCAGCGTTCCTTGCTGGCTGGAGCGCCGAGATAGAAATAGCCGTGGGCGTGCCGGAGTATATCGATACCGTTGCGTTCAGGGAAGTTTTAGAAATGGCCGGTCGATTGATCGGCGTCGGCGACTTTAGACCATCATACGGCAGATTTCAAATCTCTCATTGCAAAGTAAAAAAATATTAAGGTCGGGACCGGTTAGCACTGGCGGGTTCGGGCAAGCTTCGGTCCGGTATTCGTCCGGTATGGTAGGATCTGGCATGGGCCCTACGGGGCGCCAGGAGGTATGGCGTATCGAGATGGGGATAGGCGGGGCTTGGCCCGGTATATTGCGAGGCAATCCGGGTTGGGGCCTTGGAGCGGTACGGTACGGAGTGGTGGGGTGGGCTACGTTATGGCCGGGGCCGGTGGGGTTTGGTCTGGCAAGGATAGATCAGGCCCGGCGAGGTAAATGCGGGGTGGGCTTCGGTAAGGCGAGGGCCTGGCTCAGGCACAAAAGGGTTTGGCCTGGAAAGTATCGGCGAGCGATGGCGAGGTGAGTTTGGGAAGGGCGAGGTTTGGTCTGCCATAGTGTGGTCAAGGTGAGTCGCGGTCGGGTGCGCTTTGGTCTGGTGGGGGCCCTTCGGGGCGCGATCAGGTCTGGGTGGCGCGGCGCATAGCGGTTGGGCTGGGCGCGGTTCGGTTCTTCATGGTACGGTAAGGGTTGGCGCGGTGAGGAAAGGGAATGGATCGGTATTCATGGGCAAGGCTCGGTTATCTAGGGGCCCCGTTGTGGGGCGCGAAGTGTGGTGCGGAGTGGTACGGTTAGCAATGGCTGCGAGAGGTTGATCAAGGCATGGCGAGATCGGCTCGGGTCTGGTGGGGGCCCTTCGGGGCACAAAGTTAAGGGCTTGGTCGGATGAGGTATGGCGTGGTCGGATGAGCTGAGGCATGGCAAGATCCGGCAGGGCTATTCCCGGTCTGGCTTTCGGTTGGCAACGGCGTGGTGCGGTTTGCTGGGGTGCTGTTCGGTTCGGATTTTTTTAACCAAACGAATTATTTTATGACGGATAAAGAGAAACATTTTCAGCTATACGATGAGATCATAAAGCTTCCCGACGGCCTTCAGTTTCTACGGGACGTCGATGAGCTGATAA